>ERZ773022.33-NODE-33-length-127264-cov-13.408304_pt1 | contig 127264 bp, 96 predicted proteins | sample MGYA00580839_ERZ773022 | MGnify/ENA primary metagenome ERZ773022 (study PRJEB29015, sample SAMEA2738020) | human oral metagenome | biome: human oral; feature: human-associated habitat; material: dental | place: China | collected 2044 ...
ATGGATTGCCCCAACTCTAGTTTAGAAAATATGTAAGATTTCTACTTTTGTAGATGCAGATACGTTGTTGCCATTATGTAAAGTTTAGAAAATATGTAAGATTTCTACTTTTGTAGATTCAGCACCATGGATTGCCCCAACTCTAGTTTAGAAAATATGTAAGATTTCTACTTTTGTAGATGCAGATACGTTGTTGCCATTATGTAAAGTTTAGAAAATATGTAAGATTTCTACTTTTGTAGATTCAGCACCATGGATTGCCCCAACTCTAGTTTAGAAAATATGTAAGATTTCTACTTTTGTAGATTGAGGGGAATTATCCCCTCAATATATTGTTTAGAAAAGCTGAAATGCGAGACAAAAACTCAATAAGTATTACTTATTGAGTTTTTTATTTAAAGAAAATAACAGAGAGATCTGATTCTATTTTCAGGATTAAGTTTTTTTTTTATTACTTTTTATTTAAATCAGTCAATCTTAAAAATTCCTGAACAAAAGACTCTGCCTTTTCTGGAGAGGATAGTTTATCTTTTCAACAGGTCATCAGATGGGACTTAAGTAGAGTAGTATTCATTTTTTTTAAAAGTCCAATAGTTGCGTTAATTTGTTGGACGATATCTCAACAATAAGTACCTTCTTTGATGAGCGTATCTATTTTTCTGATCATTCCTTGGATTTTTTTAAGGTTAAGAACGAGTGTATGATGAGTCGTTGGATCGCTGTGGAGCATTTTTTACATAAAGATACTAAAAGACTCTCTTTAAGAGTTTAAAGAGAGTCTATAGTTACTGCTACTTATTGCAAGAGCAAGTTTGAGAATTTTCTGTTTCACAGTGTGTACATGTGCAGCTAGATCCGCAAGAGCAGTTATTCCCGCAGTTACATGAACAATTTGTTCTTTTAGTCATTGATGTAGTCTTTAAAATATAAATATACCATAACCTATGGTTATGGTATAAGGATTATACTCTTTTTTTAAAAAAATGCAAGAGATTTTTAGAAGAAAGAAAAAATAGACTTTAACTGGATTTTTAGTCAGAAGCTTAATAAAAAAAGATCAGTTCAGAAACTATATAAGATTTCTACTTTTGTTACAATATCCATTCTGAAATTAGTTGCTTTCCCGAAGTAAAAATTTATAATTTCATCATATTTGTGCATCTAATACTTTTTACTATGTATATTATGCACTATCTCTTATACAAGAAGTATTATTCTTGAGTAGAAGCTAAGAAGCGAGACTTTTCTAGTAATGGCTCCTTATCTGTGTTATTTCTCTTAGTATTCAGTTTATTTGGAATTGTGATTTTCGGCGGTTTAGTCTGCTTTTTGCGAGCTATTTTTATCCTCTAACACTATCCTAACACCAATCGCCCTACAATATTATTTACGAGGCAATCAATATCTCCTTACTTACTCTATTATCTATACTTCATATTAAAATCATCTAGAGCAACACAAGAGTTTTATTTAGACCTTTACAAATGATTAAAGTAAATTCAGAACTTCTCATCTGGCGATACAAGAAAAAGTATCACCATGAAATCAGAGGAATTCACTGCATATATGGATTTAATGGAGAACACCTCATCAGAGATGAGGCAAAAATAAAAACCCTCCTCTGAGCAAGAGGGAGGGAAATTATAAGGATTTGTCTGCTTCCTCAAGAGGAGTTAGATGACGGAGCTCTGCCTAGCATAAGATCCTACAGACCACAATATGTCGGACAGGAAGATCCGAACTGGAATGATAAGGAGTTTATTGATGAAGCTAAGGCTCACTATGAGGAACGATTAGAACAAAACTGATAAAATCAATCTTTTTTATTCCTCTTCTTTTGTGCTTGATGATATAGAGATTCTGTGATTATACGAGATTTCTACCTTTAGAAATCCTTAGAATTACTGGAGAAAAATAAGAAATACCTGCTTTATTTAATACAAACAGAGGATGAAAATATATTTGAAACGTGTTTATGAGGAGAGAAGTCATGAAGATGGTTTTAGAGTGCTTGCAGACCGCCTTTGGCCTCGTGGTATTAAAAAAGAAAATCTTGGTTTAGATCTATGGGCAAAAGAGATTGCTCCTAGTACCGAGTTGCGCAAACGTTACCATCAAGATGGTAATTTTGAGGCTTTTAGCAAGGATTATATAGAAGAACTCAATCACAATAGTTCCTTCCCTGCTTTTTGCGAGATACTGAAAGCTCATAAGGTGATTACTTTGCTTACCGCGAGTAAAAATATTGAAAAAAGTGCTTTACCTGTCTTATCATCTCAGATAACCTAAAATTTATTCCTCCAGAAACATTCAGTTCTCGGCCTAGATTCAGAAGTGTATACAGCATTTTTGCTTCCTCTGTTTCAAAATTTTATACGAAAAAAAACTCCCTCTAAAGGGAGTTTTTCTCATATCAAATATTTTTTATTACCAGCTTGGTCTCTGAGGAGGAGTACCACTCGGTCTACCGCCTCACATACCACCATGACCTCACATCATACCTCAGCTTGTCCCAGCAGACATTACCGAGCTTGTGAGAGTAAAGCTACCAGCTTCTACGCCATCAACCAGATAATGATACTCGCTATTGAGTTTCAAGCCTGCAGTAGAAACCACTACAGAGCTCCATGCTTTAGTTGGTGTCGCTTCAAGGATCATATTCCCATTACTATCAACTAATGAAAACTTAGCTCCAGCATTTTGCTGACTCGAAAGCCCAATAAGAACAGAATTCTGATTTCCGTTGCTGACATTCATCGCCATTCCATTACTTCCAAAGGCAAGCAATGTCCCTCCATTCATCGTAAAGGTTTCATCATAGTCGAGTGCCGCATTTCCATTATCTGTTGGACCAAAGACTAGTACAGTTCCTCCATTCATCTCAATAGCCCCGTTGGAATCGAGTCCATCAGCTCCAGCATCAATCGTAATCTTCCCGCCGTTGATTGTCAGGATTCTCCCTGATGCTGTCCCATTTCGATGCATCATGCCTTCAGAAGCGGTTGAAGAACTATCAGAGATGTTGATCCCATCATCACTAGAGACAATACTGATCTCTCCATCGTTGATCGTAATGACCTCAGATTCTAATCCTTCGTAGGATTTGAGGATATTGAGTTTCCCACCGTTGATCGTAATAGTCTTATAGGCTTCAGTACCATCACTACCAGCTGAAATACTAACTTCTCCTCCATTCATGAGAATTGAACCTTTCGTTTCATGATCAGATTTTAATCCATCTCCTTCGGCTACTACATTAATCTTTCCTCCATCAATTGTTAAGGTATCTTTCCCTCTGATCCCATCATCAGCAGCTTGAACTTCAATATTCCCGCTCTTGATCGTTAAATCATCTTTTGAGGTGATACCATTATTTCCGTTCGCATTGATTTTTAGATTTCCCTCTCCTTCAATCACGAGATCTTCTTGAGCATAGATAGTTGCGTTCTCATCTGCATTTTCATTATAGACGCTATCAGTAAGCGTGTTGCTTGTCCCTGAGACGAGTTCAATAGTCGCTTTCCCACTCTTTATGAGGATTGGAGAGGATTCTTTCGAAGTAATATCTACTCCAGCAAGCTGAAGTCTGACTTCATTTCCTTCTCAAACATCGACGATTATTTGCCCATTGTTGATTATCCCGTTCAAAGTATAGGTCCCCGGCTGTGTAATACTAACGCTTTGATTGTTCAGTGTTATGTTAGAGCTTGTTGCCTGTGCAACGGTACTCGTAGTGGTGCTTGAGTTTGTTGAAGCTAGAGTTGAACTTGTAGTTCCACATCCTCCTAAGGTAATTACTAAACCTATCGCTCACATTAGGAGTATTTTATGTGTTATTGTTTTCATCATATTTCATGGTTAAAAAGTAAAGACAATCCCAGCTTTCCAGAGCTTTCCCCTTACGCTGACGGAAAGCTGAGTGTCGGCAGTATACAGATTTACCTTAAATTTAGCTTAAAAGATTAAAAATGCAGATCCCCTCTATTCTTACTTTCATACCCAAAAAATAAAAATCTGATTTCTTCTTGCTTTCTACTAATGAAATCCTAGTATAAAGTCAACAACTTTAGCTCATAACTATAAACGATGCAAGTAAAAGCCTTTTGAGCTCCAGCTCTCAATGAGCCTATGAAACCCTTGAAAATCATTCGTAGAGCACTCAGACCTCAGGATCTCGCATTTGAAGTGCTCTACTGTGGAATCTGTCACTCCGATCTTCACACTATCAAAAATGATCGATGAAACGCAGTATTCCCACTCGTTCCAGGGCATGAAATTGTTGGGAGAGTGACTGCAGTTTGAGATCAGGTTTCTGCTTTTAAGGTTGGGGACTTGGTTGGAGTTGGATGTATTGTAGAATCCTGTCAGCACTGCCAATACTGTGCAGAAGGGGAGGAGCAGTTTTGCGAAAAAGGCGTGACGTTCTCCTTCAATAGTCCAGACAAAGTCTCTGGAGGGATGACCTACGGAGGCTTCTCAAAAACCTATGTCTGCGAAGACAAATACGTACTCCATATGCCACCTTTCCAGAACCTCGCAATGGCAGCTCCACTCCTATGTGCAGGGATTACCGTCTATTCTCCGCTCAAGCATCGGCAAATAGGACCAGGAAAAAAAGTCTGAATCCTTTGAATTGGTGGACTGGGACATCTCGCTATCAAAATCTCAAAAGCTATGGGCGCAACCGTAACCGTCTTTACGACCTCTCCAGAAAAGCTTACTGATGCCAAAAGGCTCTGAGCAGATGCCGCAGTCTTAACCACTGATCATGCAGCCCTCAGATCCGCACCCAAGCAAGACTTTATTCTTAATACTATATCAGGAACTCATAATATCAATCAATACCTCTCATTACTCACTCCAGATGGTTCGCTCGTGATGGTTGGATTACCCGTTGAGCATATGAAAGTTTCAGTTTTTAATCTCGTGCATGGTCGCAGAAGCTTCGCTGGTTCAAATATTGGAGGCATTAGAGAGACACAGGAGATGCTGGATTTCTGCTACCAGCACAATATTTTAGCAGAAGGGGAGGTTTTGCCAATCACTCAAGCAAATGAAGCTTTTGAGAGGCTAGAGAAGTGAGATATTCACTATCGCTTTGTCCTTGATATGCAGGAACTCTAAGTATTTTAAATAAAAGAAAAATCTGATTTCCCCAGATGAAAGTCAGCTTTTTTTTGTAAATAAAATTGTATTTTCAGCGTATTTTCATAGAATTCTTTAGTAAAGTTTTTATTTTTTATCGTAGGAGACATGACTCAGCTTTTCCTTTGTTCTTCATTTGCAGATGTAGCAAAATTTCTCCCAGCCTGTGTAAAAAATCTGCAAGGTATGAAAGTCGCCTTTATCCCGACAGCAGCAGAGGTAGAGAAAGTGAAATTTTATGTAAAAAAGGGGTGGAAAGCTCTAGAAGATCTAGGAATGCAAATAACAGAGCTTAATATCAACACAACAGAAGCTCCTAAAATAAAGGAAACGATCAAAAATGCTGATTGTATCTATATCTCAGGAGGAAATACCTTTTATCTACTTCAAGAACTCAGAAAGACTGGTGTAGATGAACTAATTATACAGCATATCCTTACGGGAAAACTTTATATTGGAGAGTCTGCTGGTGCAATGATTACAGCGCCCAATATTGAGTATGTTTGTTTGATGGATAATCCAAATAAGGGAAAGGAGCTGACAAATTTTGAAGCTCTGAATGTGGTGGATTTTTCAACAGTTCCTCACCTCTGATGCTTCCCATTTGCAAAAGCAACCAAAGAAATTATCTCGCGTTACGAAGAATCTTTGACTCTTAAAGCGATTTCCAATACTCAAGCGTTACGAGTTAATGGAGAAGTCGTTAAGATCCTTGAATAAAAAAAGAAACCTGACCGTAAAAAGTCAGGTTTTTTTCTTAATTTCTTTAATCTTTCCTTATTCAGCCTGGGTATAGCTGATCTTCTGAAGTTTCTCTTTAAATTCAGTTGATGGCGTAAAGATCACCTTTGGCTCAATCTTTGCCGTGTTAAATTTCTTCTTGTCCTCAGCTCCTTCACTTGAAAGGCTCAAGCGAAACGAACCGAAATCTCCAAGCTTTACACTCTTCCCTTCCATCAATTGCCTTGGAAGTTCTACGATCAAGTTTTCAATCACATTGGAAATATCTCCAATCGTGAGCGAAGACTTCTCTTCCAAGAGCCTTGCCATTTCTTTCTGAGACATCGTCCCAGCATTGACCGCGTTAGCATACCGCTTTTTCTTGGTCCTATCCATAGGATTCGCTTTTTCTACGAGTTTGAATTTCATCGGTGTTTCGTATAAAAAGTAAAAGTGTCGTATAATGACAGCCGTAGTGTAAAAAAAGTTTACCAAAAGTCAAATGAAAAAATTTTCAAGGCTGATCTTAATTTTTCTCGACGTCCGCATCAAAAATTCTCGACCTTCGGAGTAAAATTTCCTGACGTCAATAAATCAACTTCCTGACGTTCGGAGTGAAAATTCTTGACGTTCAGCGTTTTACTTCTTGACCTTCAGCGTGAGAGACGCTTACAACAGGAGAGAAAGACCTGTTTCTTCATAATACCACTCCTTTCAGAAAAAGAAAAAAAATCTGATCCTCTCCCGGTGGTCGTGAAATAAAATCTAGATTTAGTATTGACATTTTGTAGTAAAAAGATATATTCATCATCGTTAAATAAAAAGAGATGAAAAAAATCACGACATGAGGTCTATTCTTACTCGCTAAGTAGTAGCCCTCCGAAGCTCGGTTAGAGGAGCTTTGTTACTCACAGAGAGATCCCTTTCTGACCCTAACAAGATAAGAGGATGGGCTTATCTTACAACCACACCAAGCCGATACCTTTCCATCCAAGGTATCAAACCCATAAATAAAAAATTAAACAAATGAAAAAATTCAGAAATTCAATCTTCGGATTGTTAGTGATGATGTTCGCGGTTGTAGCCCTCTTGAGCTCCTGCGAAAAAGAGGAAGTTGGACCGGTAATTGCTCCCCCTACAGTTGAGGATAGTGCTGCGCCTATTCCTCCCATGCCCGATGATACAACTTACCATTCCATACCAGAGGTTGGGGTATATACTCCAAACAGCTCTAGGAGTCTGGAGGTAAGAACTGATCGAGGAATTGCTCATGGAGGAGTTATCAAGGCGAGGATCGCTTCGCGTGTTGGTAATACCTTCATTATAGAAATTGCCAGGCAAGACGGGGCTATCTTTAAAAACCATACGGTATCCAGTGTGAGATTGGGTGCTGTCAGTGGAGAAGAGAAATTCCCAATGAAGTCTTTTGCCGGGAAGTCAGCGGTTTATCAGCGATATACTCCTGACTTTACGAGGGGATATGAGCTTGTTTATCCTATGATTATGGACGGACAGACCGGTGCTTACTACTACGCAGAACCGATTCTGGTCTATACCGATCCGCTCTATGCGAATGTGTGTGGAGAGGGTGAAGTATTCGGGACTGCCAACGGAGTAGAGATTCGTTGTACTGGAGAGAATGCAAGCGCAGATTTCTGTCTCCGTTATATCGAGAAGGTATATCAGGAGAAAATTCAGAGCGCTTCAAAGCCAAAAGATTGGTATACTGATACCAACAACTTCAAGCACTTCAGCCGTTATCCTAACGGTGGTGATGTTGCTCCTAGACCTGGAGATATCTTAGTCTTCTCTAGCTATGATCGACTCTTCTCTGAGCAAGGGGACGGGCATGTCGCCATTGTTATGGAAGTAACTGATACGTCCATAAGGGTGGCTCAGCAGAATTTCTCTGTCAATGTAGAGAGCTCTTACTGGTACCCAATCGGTGGAGAGTTCCAGCGCTCAGGGAATCGCATCATTGATCCTGAACCAGGCAATGTAATGCGCGGCTGCATTGTTACTCCGGAGCCAAAGTATTCAATCATTGGTTGGATGCGGTATCAAAAAAATTAACTAGTAATCATTCAAAAGGCTTCTATGCAACTCATAGAGGCCTTTATTCTAAAGCTTTAGCACGCAGGCTCTAAACATTTAAAGTTAGGAAGCATAGCTGAGACTAATCTTCTCATTTCCATTCTTCTCTTGCAATTCAGATAAGAGACTAGGAACATTGGTCTTTTGTCCAATCTGAACATTGAAAGAAATCTGAATTAAATCCTCTTTTTTTACTCCTTCATAGCCAAGAAACTCAGCTTTGACTCCATACTTCTCAAATATTTCATCAAACAGTCCATCTTCAAACTTCTTTGGTGCAATGCGGATCGTCAGGATTCTTCCTTTTTTCTTCTGAGCAAACCAGTCAAAGCGATACATTCCGTAGATAATCGCAGACATCACCAATGCTCCAAGTGCCGCAAGGAGATAAAGTTTTGTCCCCATTGCCATCCCGATTGCCATCACTAGGAAGATAAAGCCGATATCCCTTGTTTCCTTCATATTATTTCTAAATCTGATAATCGAAAACGCTCCCATCATCGTAAAGGCCTTTGCTACATCAGAACCAACAATCAGCATAATCATCGCAATAATTCCACCCATCACGACCAAAGTCTGAACATAACCTTGATTGTAGTTTATACCCTTATGCGTCCGCCTATACAATCGCCCAACCCGCATTGACAATGCAAAAGTTCCGAGTAAAATTGCTAAAATATCTCCTAAACTATAGTTGCTCATCGTGGTCGACAAACTCTCTTGAATCCCTGTAAAAATTGTCGTAAAATCCATCGCTTCTTTTTTATGTTAAAAGATAAAATTCTGACTTCAGAATGTCGAAATCCTTTCGAGCAAGACTTCCAAATGCTAATCTGCTAAGAATGCAGTACGTTGCTTCCAAAGCTCCAATGGTAGAGAAGCTTCCTTCGCTTCTCTCAAAATATTCTCATAGTCTTCCAAGCCACAAGGCGGAACCAGCGCTCACTCAAAGCTTTTTTCAATCGTGTGAGAATACTTGCTGAAGCTTGCTTGTTCAATGCCGCACCTTTCTAGGGCTTCTTGTGTCCAAGAGGGGAGTGTGCCTTTTACCTTGATTTCCATAATCTCCATTCCTTCATCAATCAGCCTTTTATCCTGATCCCCTCGCTCAAGGCTTAGTTCATCACTCCTAAACCTGATGTTCTGATCAAAAGTAATCCTCAGTCCTCAGTCTTCTTTTTTCACTTTGTAGGCTTGCCTGTGATAGGAAACAACAGCAGTTGGTTGAAGCTGAAATTCTTTTACGAGTCCTCATATCTCATCAAGTATTGCTTGATCTTCAGGAGCAAGTGATTGCTCAATCATGTTCCCATTGAGAATCGAAAACGCCTGTCCAACAGGGAGAAGAATTCTTCTCTTGTAATTAATAGTAGGAGTGTGTTCTTTGATCTCAATAAAGACTTGCTCTTCAGCTCCAGATGACTTCTCTTCTGGATTATGATATTTCCTAATTCTGACTTTCTTTCTAGAAGGGAGATTAAACCATTTTGCCCGATAAAAATCCTTATTCGGAGAGTCAAAATAGAGACTCATCAAGCGATAACTTCCTGAGTTCCCATTCTCATCAGGACGAAGATAGCCTTCAATTATTCCCATAAAAGCTTCTTTTTGCGCAGTAGTAAGAAGATATTTGATTTCTCTTCTTTCAAAAGTCGTTTCTGGTGCTTGAGGTTTCATTTTTTCTAAGGGGTAGAAAATAAAGCATCGGCAGTATATAGATCAACCTTAAATTTATCTTAAATAAAAAACAAAAGCTTTCTCCTCATTAGTTTGAAGACCTGAAAAAAACAGGAGAACTTCTCAAAACTCCTGTTTTTCTGCGTTTACGCTTTTATTTTCCCATTAGCTTTGAGCAGAAGTTGTGGTTTTTTTCTGCTTTTTTGCTGGTGAAGTGGTTGAAGCTGAACTTCAATTTGCATCAGACTTTCTCTTCCCTTTTTTTCCTTTCTCCTCACCTTTTCCTTCACCGTTATCTGATCAATGTTTAGGCTTAGAAAGGAGTGATTCAACCTTGCTCTTTTGCTCTGCTGGAACTAAAGCTAAAATCTGATTCTTGAGCTCAGATTTTCTCTGTTCTCGCTGAGTTTTGAGCTTCTCTTTCTCTTCTTGGGTGCTCGCAGCTTTCTTTTTCTCATGATAAGCCTTCCTTTCGGTCTTAAGTTGCGTTGCAAGCTTCTCAAATTCCGCTTTTTGGCTTGCTGTGAGTCAGAATTCTTCTGAGAGCTTAATGAGACGTTCTGTTCTAGAACCGCCTGGCTGCTCTTTAAAATCCTTCTTTTGTGTTGCTGTCTTTGTTGTGATAGTGGTAGGATTCGTTTGCGTAGCTGCGAGTGAGCCAGCTCCTACTGCCAAACTTGAAGCTACAGCAACTAAAGCTAATAACTTTGCTTTCTTATGCATGTCATCGTATAAAGTGATAAAACCTCAAATCTTGAGGGCTTCCTGCAGAGAAGTGCGCAGAGTATAATCAGCAACCTTAAATTTAGCTTAAAAACGATATGATGACACTTAAAAACTTCCTTTCTTCTGCTTTTTGGGCATCTCTTAATCTATAGTATGATTACATTTTTCTCCTGTGCTATTTTCGGTTTGATTCTGATGTTCTAAAGCTTATACTCTCTTCAAAGAAAAAAATCTGATTTTTTACCTCTTTCCCCTTTTCCCTATGGTCGTCTATTCCTTTTCCCAGATCAATCTCTATCAGCAATGTCCTAGGAAATACCAGTATCGCTACCTAGATAAGCTCGAAAGAGAATTTGAAACGACGCCGGACCTTATGCTTGGAACTTGTGTGCATTGAGCTTTAGAATGGCTTTACCAGCAAGTAAACGTTTTCAATATCCCGATCAAAGCTGACCTTTTAGGAAAATTCCACGAGCTCCGACAGAACGCAGTAGCAGAGGCGGGCGATAAGCTCATCTATAAAGGGGAGCAGCACGAGGAAGACTATCTAAGAAGAGGAGAAAAGTACCTTGAAAATTACTATCAAACCTATGCTCCTTTCTGAGAGACCAAGGTTATTGCGACAGAGTTGATTATGAATTTTGAATTGCAATCCAAAGAAAACTGATGAGAGCAGAAGTTCCGCTGAATCATTGATAGATTGGATAAAGAGGGAGATGCCTTCGTTATCAACGACTACAAAACCAATAAACAGCTCCCTCCCGAGCAAAAAGAAGAATATAGAGAACAACTCACGCTCTATGCGCTTGGTGTCCAGCAGAAGTATGGGAAATATTTTCAAAAGATTAAAGCCAGACTTCATTACTTGCATTTTGATTTGAGGGATGAGCGGGAGATCACAGATGCTTTGCTTGCCCCAATCATCGAGAAATACCGCACTGCCATCAATGCTATAGAAAAAGCCAGATTCAACTACAATATGGGACGGGAAAATGCATTTCCGACTCAGCAAAACCCGTACTGTAAATACTGCGAATATCAACAGCTTTGCCCACTTTGGAAGCACCTCGGCTGCGGAGATGAACTCGTGGAGTGAGGAACGCTCTGAGCCCAAACCATCAAAAAACTTGTCGATCAATACGCCAAAATCTCTCGTGAAACTTCCGAACTTACCAAAGAAAAAGAGAGCCTAAAAGAAATTTTGATCGCTTACGCAGACAAGGGCGGCTTTGAGCAGCTCTTCTGAGATGAAAATAAACTAACCATCAAAAAAACTGATTCCTACTTAGCAAAAGATAAAGCTTCTCTCCAAGAGTTCCTTGCAGAGCAGGGGCTTTTAGAGGAGGTAATGGATCTCCCTTACTACAAAATCAACACCTTAGTCAAAGAGCAGAAACTCACCCCCGAGCAAATGCAAACCTATTTGGAGAAAAAAGACTCTCGAAGACTCACCGCAAGCAAAAATAAATCCACTGACGAGGACTAAGCTCACAAAGACACAAACAAACATCAGGAAATTTGCATTTTCACCCAAAAACGCTATACTTAGAGGAGCTTTTTAGCATGCAGAACGAATGGAACAAAATCTAATCTATCTTTTGATTAGCGTTATCGCTGCTGGAGTGCTCTGGATTGCGGGGGTTATCGTTGCTAGAGCTGTTTTTTTGTCATTGCAGAGAAAACACAGAATCGACCAATCCAGAAAAATCAGATTCCTTCAGGTGCAGATCCCAAAGAATGCAGTAGCGAGGAGTTCGGACATTGATGCCAAGGATCATATCCAGTCAATGAAGCACAATATCGAACTAATGAATCAGGTGTACAAAAATTTCTATGCGATTTTCGATCAAGGGCGAGAAAATAAACGATTCGGAAATAATTTCATCAGTATGGAAATCATCGTCGAAAAAGAAGTAATCAAATTCTACCTCGGTGTGCCACGGGAGCACCTCATGACGGTTGAAAAAATGATCGCCTCCTTTTATGTGGGTGCAATCGTCAGAGAAGTCAAGCAGCCCAAACTCTTGGAGGCAGGAAAATTCTTTGCAGGAGGGGAGTTTACCCTGACCAAAGATAGCGTCCATCCGCTCAAAACCTATGAATCCTTCGAGGCAGACCCAATGGATAGTATTCTGTCAGCTTTTTCTAATATTTCTAGAGATGAAAAAGTCTGAATCCAAATCCTGGTCGAACCGCTCCACGAGGATTGGCTCAAAAAGATGAGAAAGAGAGCCGACGAGATCAAAGAAGGTAAAAAACCGCTGGGCATTCTCGGCATCCTCAGCAAAATTCGGAATGCGGGCGGAGAAAAGGAGCAGAAAGAATCCAAAAAGGAACAAGAACAAAAGAAACACAACTTCTCCCAGCAGCAGCTGAGCGATTTTGACAAGAAGATGGATGACGAACTCTTCCAGGTGAAGATGAGAACGATCGCTACCTCACCAGACAAAGCCCGTCCCAAGAAAATCTTGGACGACATCGCTCGTCTCTTCAATCAGTATAACTATATCGGACTCAATACTATCAAATTTACCAAGGCACAGGACCTCAGAAAGTTTGCCAAACACTATGTGATGAGACTTTTCTATAGTGATAATACCTTGCTGGACGACATCCGAAAGTTTAATAAGACGACGATCCTCAATATCAAGGAACTCTCTTCTATTATTCACTTTCCTCACGGCAGATTCAACCAAAACCCAAGAATCGCTTGGCAAAAATTCAAGATCGTTCCCGCACCAGACGACCTTCCTAGCGAAGGAATCGTTGTCGGCTACAATAACTTCTGAGGAATCAAAAGAGAAATCAGAATCACCGACAAAGATAGATTCAGACATATCTATATCCTCGGTCAGACAGGAACCGGAAAGTCTACCATTATGCTTGCTCAGGCAGTCGATGATATAAAAAACGGCAGAGGCTTTACTTTTATTGATCCCCATGGAGAAGCTTGTGAAGCCTTGTTGAAATGGTTCCCTAAGGAGAGGATCGATGACCTCATTTATTTCGATTTGGGGAATACCGCCTATCCGATCGGCCTCAATCCGCTCGAAGTTAACCCTGAGGACAGCGATGAAAAGGACGTCGTGACCAATGACCTGGTAGAAATGTTTATCCAAATGTATGGACCAGAAATTTTCGGACCAAGAATCCAGGATTACTTCCGTAATGGCTGCCTTTTACTCATGGATCAGCCCGAAGGCGGCACCATTGTTGATATTATGAGACTCTTTACGGACGACGCTTTTGCCGAAGCAAAAATCAGAAACCTCAAAGACCCGGTAGTCGCAGCTTGGTGGAATAAAACCTACAAAAGAATGGGGGACCGTGAAAAAGCAGAAATTATTCCTTTCATCCAGGCAAAATTCTGACCATTTACGACCGGAGTGTATGTGAGAAATATCATCGGACAGCCAAAATCCGCCTTCAAAATGTATGATGCGATGCAGCAAAAGAAAATCATTCTCATGAACCTCGCCAAAGGTATCGCCGGAGAGGAAACTTCAAAACTGATTGGAAAGATTATCGCTATGCAGGTAAAACTTTCAGCATTAAAGAGGGCTAAAATCGATGAGAAGGACAGAGTTCCTCACTATCTCTATGTGGATGAGTTCCAAAACTATGTCTCTCAGTCTTTTGAATCTATTCTTTCGGAGGCGAGAAAGTATAAAGTCGGACTCGTGGTTGCCCATCAGTATACCGACCAGCTCAAGCAGGAAGGACTCGGCGGGAATATGGACCTCTCCAAGACCATTTTTGGTAATATCGGAAATATGTTCGTCTTCAAGGTCGGAGCTCCCGACGCAGAATTCCTTACCAAAGAGTTTGAACCTGAATTCAACCAAACGGATTTGACTTCTACGGCAGCCTTTATGGGTGCATGTAAGGTTTCTGTCAATAACCAGCAGACCAGACCCTTCAGCTTTGAGGCAAAAGTGCTGTATCCCGGTTTCCCAGACGGTCTTCCTTACGCCAATTCTCCTGAGAAAGTCCAAATCATCAAACAAATTTCCTCCCTCAAACGATGAACCAAAAGAGAACTCGTTGATAAAGAGATCTATTTTAGAGTGGGCGTTTAGTCATCAGTTTAAATCTGGGGTCCGTTTTACCCTTCCGACCACCCCGAGCATCAAATTTGGGGGTCCGTTTTACCCTTCCGACCACCCCGGGCATCGAATTTGGGGGTCCGTTTTACCCTTCCGACCACCCCGAGCATCAAATCTGGGGGGTCGTTTTACCCTTCCGACCACTCCGAGCATCAAATTTGGGGGTCATTTTCGCCTTTCCGGCAGCTCGGAAGTCAAATTTGGGGGTCATTCTTGCATCATCGACCTGTCCGACACCCAAATCTGGGCTCATTCTTCGATCATCGACCTGTCCGACACCCTAATTTGGGGGTCATTCTTGCTTCACCGACCTGTCCGGGCATCAAATCTGGAGGTCAAGATCAGGAGGAGCAAGAGGGGAGGAGTCAGATTTTTTTCCTTTTTCAAAAACTTCTACTCCATCACTTTCCCACCAACAAAAAAAACTGAGGGCTTACGCCGCTCAGTCTTTTCATTTTTCCTAACAAGCAATCTCTCCAGGAGTGCAAGTCTGTGAGGCAAGGGGCGCCATCGCCTGCTCGAGCAATTCCACAAGCTTCGCCTTCTGCTCATTAGTAAGCGGAACGCTAGGATCCTCTTGCTCATCAAGCGTGTTGAGGTGAGATCCCACGATTTTCCCCTCCTTCAGCACCACGACAAACGGCACATACAGCCTTTTGATACTCGGATCCTTCAATCCCTCATAGGCTGGAAGCACACTATCAAGTTTCTCGAGCAAATACTGATATTCTGGGCTAGTCTCCTTTTCAACAACGATTTTCCCGTCTGCTCCGAGTGATTTTTGGTCGCGGATTTCTCTAGGATTGTAGTAATAAAGATCAGAAATCTGACTCTTTTTCATCGCATCAAAGAGGTTTGGAAGTAAGGCTCTACACCATGGGCAAGTTGGGAACCCAAAGAAAAGGATTCCTGTCCCTTTTTCCAAAAATTCCTTCGTTCCAGAGAAATCAAGCACAGAAATGTTTAAATCTTCAGGCACGGTGATCGGCATCTTTTCCGCATTGAGTGATTCGTATTCCGTCTTAAACGCCTGAGTATCGTTTTTGACAACCACTGAAGGTTGATTTGGTAGAGCGGGTTCGCTCGGTTGTGTAGGCTGACACCCCGCAAGCAAAGCAACTCCCAAAAGAGCAAAAATACTGACTGCAAACTTCATTCCATTCAAAAAAAAACTAAAACTACGGGGACTATACCCATTTCCCTCGATTTTTCAAGTTCAAAATCCTAAACCCTTCCAATGTCAAGGACGATACGGGACAGCAATCAGCGTTCTCTCTTGAAATCTCCCACCAAAATCATAAAAGTAAGACCACAAACTTACATCACTAATCCGAAATTATGAATAATGCTTTTAAAGTTTGGATCTTCGGGGGATTGTTGACACTATTTTGACTGTTTGCGGTATATAGCACAAGTATTTGGAAGTCTTTTGATCAGAGGTTCAAGGTGACGATCATCCAAAATATCGAAACCGTCAAAGCGTTCAACACCTTTCTCGATGAAACTATCCTCAAAACGACACAAAAAATCATACAAAAGTCTGAACCTTTGATTGTGGTTGACACGACGGGGTCCAACCTTTCCTGAGCCGAGGTAAGTTCTGGGGCTCCAGCGGCAATCCCTGTCTTGCCTACGCTTGCGACGATTGAGGCGGAGACCGGCGAGGAGGTAAAACTCGTAGCAAACGAAGAAACCAGGATCCAAGCAAAGAATAACTACTTCTATTTTTCCAGTCAGATCAAGAATCTTGCGGTAGCATTGATTGTCGTTTTCTTGACCCTGATTTTCCCGCTCCCTTTACTCAAGGACAAAAAGCTAGCAATTCTGATTGCAGTGGCGGTTCTTCTCTTCCAGCTCTGTGTGTTTATCCCCGGGGTCAAGGCAACAAACGGAACGGCGAGAGGCTGGGTAGACTTCCCTGGACTCCCGAATATGCAACCTGCGGAGTTTTTCAAGCTGGGATACGTATTTTTTATGTCCTATTGGATTTCCAAGAGGAGAGAGGTCATCAAATCAGCACCGTTCCTGACCCAGTTTGCTCTGATCAATGCGATTATTCTTTTGGTGATCCTTGCGATTCCTGACATGGGGACGCTCTTCATTCTCGCTTTGACCGGGACGATCATGGCATGGTATAATGGCTTAAAAGTTACAAGAGTCTGACTGCTTGCTGGTGTTGCGTGAGTGATTGCCTTGATCGGAGTAGGAACCATCAGTATGTGGAATCCCGACAACTATGCCTTGACCAGACTTAAAACCTTTTTCACCACTGACGAGGAAGCCAAAAAGGAAATCTCCAAAAAAGATGGGCGACAAAACCAGCAGGGAATTATCGCCATTGGCGGAGGAGGCTTTCGAGGGCAGGGCTACGGGAAAGGACTCCAAAAAATGGGGCAATTACCAGAGGCCTATTCTGATATGATCTTTGCTGCGTTCTCAGAAGAGATTGGTTTTATCGGCAACATGGTCCTCTTTGCACTCTATATTGGGCTCTTCTTCACCGTGCTAAAGCAACTCGATCAAGTAAGAGACCCCCAGCTCAAAACCCTTGCCGTCGGAATTATTTCGCTGATCATTGTGCAGGTTTTTGTCCATGTTGGAGTAAATCTCGAGATCCTCCCGAATACCGGACTTACTTTACCATTCATTAGTCATGGTGGGACTGCACTGATGATCAATCTGATAGAACTTACCTTACTCTACAAGATCCTCAGAGGGAAATAATCGCTATTTTATGTCGTTGTTGATAGCTATGCACCTTACTTTTGACCAGCATCATTTACTTTGTGTCGAGAATCCAAATATCCCTCAGCTCAAGGAGTATCGTTTTTCGCTCTCCGGCTACCAAATTTCAAGCTATGATAAGGGGATCCTTGCCTATCACAAGAGGCAACGAAAGCTGATGAACCTCAAGAATTTAGGAGAAGGAATGCAGGTTTGCTATCTTCAAGATCAGCCGCTCCCAGAATACAGCCTTAATATCTCCATGCTGGAGAGGACGCTTGCAATGTTTTCTTGATTTAATGAGGAAACAGGGGAGAGGTATCGGTTTCTGCCTTTTTTCTCAAAAGATACTGAGAAGCTCCAAAAAGAGAGCTCTGAAATGTTTTGAATAAACTGCACGATTAGCAAGGAAGCCCAAGGGGTGATCATCCGTTGACTTACAAAGCACTGGGAAGCTCCCCAGTCCGATGAAGAAATCCTGAGCTTCCTCTTCGCACTAATCCGAATGTATGGGCATTTGGAGCACAAAGATTGACAGGTTTTCTCTGCTAAAGCGCATATTCCGCTCTTTTCTATCCGAAACAACTTAGAACAGCTCTTTGCTGAGTGTTTTTCCCGCCTACAGAGCTTGGGATTGTTTGCCACGTTTGGAACTATCGCTCAGGGAAGGAAAACTACTTTCCAGTTTTCTACCAATGACGCCGAGTTGCTCGGACTTTTCGTGCAATGGTGTAATCAGAAAAAGCCTGATTCCCCATTTTCATTAGAAAATTTTGAGCAGAAGCAGCTCGAAATCAAAGATCAGCTTTTGGATTTTATTGCTTCCCAAGAATGCTCTTGAATACAAGGGAAAGATGCGGTCTTGCCTCAGCTAAAAACACACCGTCTCAAGTTTATTAAGTATTAAACAGCAATGAAAACCCTTTCACTCGTTGATGGATCAGGCTTTCTCTTTAGAGCTTGGTATGCTTTCCCTCCGATGATCAATGCCCAAGGGCAAAATCAGAATGTAATCTATGGTTCTATCCGTATGATGCTCAAGCTCCTCTTTGAACAGCCGGAATATTTTGTGATTTGCTGGGATTCTCCTATCAAAACCAAGAGAAAAGAGAAGTATGAAGCCTACAAAGCTAATAGAACGAAGCTGGAAGATGAGTTCAAAGCTCAGATCCCTTTAGTTATGGAGTTGGTTTCAGAGCTCGGGATTCCTACGATTACGGCTCCTGGCTATGAAGCAGATGATAGTATTGGGACTTTAGCTTCTTTTCATCAGAAGAATCCTGATCTTTTGGTTCAGGTTTTTAGTTCTGATAAGGATTTAAAACAGCTCCTCGCTCCAAATCTCGTCGTAACCGATCCTCTCAAACATATCACCACGAGAATCCCCGATTTTGAGAAAGAGTTTGGCTTTGCTCCAGTGTCAATTGTCGATTATTTGGCGTTGATTGGAGATGCCGCAGACAATGTCAAAGGAGTTGCGGGGATTGGACCCAAAAAAGCTTCCGATTTGATCAAAAAATACGGAACAATAGAGCAAATCTATACCCATCTTGATGAAATCCAAGGTGAAATAAAAGAAAAACTGATTAACTGAAAGGAGGACGCCTTCTTTTCCAAGGAGCTTATTTTATTGATGCAGGTGCCTGAGCTTCAGGACTATCCTTTAGAAAAGATGAAATTAACGATAGACTTCGTAAAATGGGAGGAAACCCTCGTCCAGAAACGAGGTTTCAAGAATCTACAGAAGATTTTACAAGAAGAAAAGAAAAAAACTGAGCAACCTCAGCAGTTAGGGCTTTTTTAGCCAGATTTAGTAATAAAAAATCAATCCATGACCTATGATAGCAAGCATGTAGAACTTCTCATTCCAGAGGAAGGTTATAACCGCACAAAAGATGAATATAAAAAATATCGACCTCATCTGAATTCTTTTTATAGTTTAGATTTTAGGAGGTTTGTCCCTAGAGAGAGAAAGTGATTTCGTATTTTGGATCTCGGGGCAGGGGATGGGAGAATGTATGATCAGCTCAAAGTCATCAATCCTCATGAATACATTGCCTGCGACTGTGCAAAAGAGCTCCTCTCCAAGCATCCCGGAAGAATCAAAAAAGTCGTTTGTGATCTAGAAAAAGCCCGACCCTTTGAAGACGAATCGTTCAATCTCCTTTCAGCTTTTTTTCTCTTGGAGCATATCGAAAATATCGAGCATTTTTTTGCTGAAGCTTATCGTATTTTGCGTTCAGAAGGACAACTTTTGATTGGTCATTTTCTCCAGAGAAGGCTTTTTACCTGGACTATTAATGGGGAGAAGTTTAAAATTGAACAGTTCCCTCATACGATCGAAGATTTAGCAAAAACGGCAGAAGAAAGCTGATTCCATACGGGGATTATGCCTCTTTATGATGTTTGCGATGCTAAGACAATCACTGGTCATTTACTTGTTTGTGAAAAAAAATAATCTCTTGGCCCAAAACTTGGTAAATCCATAGAAGAAAAGTATCGTGGAATGATACATAAAGTTTATAAATAATAACATACCTTGAAACACTGGTTAAAAAAATATGAATAAAATAATTCTTTATTGAGTTTTTTTTATTAATCATGGAAAAGTTTAAAACTTTCATCGCTAATAATCGTGATGGATTTATCGCATTATTATTCTCTACCACATTACTATTTCTATTATCATTTAAGATAGACATTGTTAATCTAAATTTAACAAATTTTCAGTGTGTTGGATTAATTACGATTATTATTTTAGTCTTAATTTTATTATGAAAAAAACTTAAATATCTTTGGAACAATAGGTCTGTTTTATGACGGATCCTTTTCCGATTTTGATTAATTATATTTATCTTTTCAATTTTTGTCTCAATATATACCACCTATCAATATCAGATATTTTTATCATATTCTGTTTCATGAACTTGGGCAACAATTTCCGAAACAGTATTCTTGAAAAAATTTTGCTTAAATTTTCATTGGATATACTTAAATTTTCATTGGTGTTTTTTTTTAAGATTTGTTATGTTACGATTTATCTGTTTTTTATTTTCTTTACCGGATGCAAAGAATGAATAAAATTGATGATTGCTTAAATCTCTCTCCAATAATAAAGGACTATATAGAGTATCAATTATTAGAACAAGATGAAGAAAAAGGAAAATATACAATAAAATCGGGAATGAATTTTATTACTTGATTGTGGGGATCTGGTAAAACTTTTTTCATAGAAGAAATATTAAATTATTTAAACAAAGATTACTTATGAGAGAAGAAACTTATTCGTATAGATTTTTCTCCTCGAAATTTAGAAACAACAAAATCAATCTATTCTCATTTTTTAGATACTTTTATTTGAGAGTTATTATCTAAAAAGTATGATCCAAATTTAAAAGGCTATAAATCTAATCTGTTAAGAGTCTTAGGAAGTGAAACAGGGAATACTTACTTTAATTTACTTTTTAAATTTTTTAATTCACCATCAGAGAATGTACAAGATATTCTTGAGAGTATTAATAACTCACTAAAAACTACTTATAAAGATTATTTCGTAGTAATTGTCATTGATGATATTGATAGAGTAGAAAAGAAAGATTTATTAAATATTGGGAAAATATTAAATTTACTAAAAAATTTAACAAGTATACAAAAGGAAGATAAAGATAAATCTGCCCCTAATTTGATCTGTTTATATTCTGCAGATTCTAACTATTTGAATAATTTTTATCTTTGAGATCGTCAGGAAGAAAAAGGCATTAATTTTTATCAATATTTTAATAAATTTCGTGATAGTCAAATTGATGTTTATGATGCTACGTACCAGAGCTTGATAACTTTTTTAGAGGACTCTATTTTAGAAATTGATAATAAAGTGGACATTTACAAAATACGAGAATGTGAGTTACTATTCAAGTCTCTTAAAGAAAAAGATATAGCAGTAACGATAAGAGATTTATTATTTCTAAAAAAAGAAATATTAGAGAAATTTCAACAAAATATAGATAAGGCGCAAATAGAATTAGTTGAATATAGTGATATTATACCTCATGAAGAAGTTAGTTCTTATTTTTATTTTTGAGATTCCTGAGTTACTATATTCTTGTTATATTTATATACAAAATCTATATATGAAAAAGATGCGAATATTTTATTAAATCTTGATAAGGTTATATCAAAACGGGGGAGAGATAATGATGAAGATGAAATAATAAAAAAAATTAAAAATGAAAATCACTTTTTTTTCAGGAATATTGATATATGAGGAGATCCAAATAACAATTATTATTTGATAAAACAGTTAATAACCAATGAAAATAATGCTAAATCTTTTAAAGATCATATTCTTAATTGTCGGATAAAATCTACTGCAGACAAAATAAGAGAACAAGATTTTAAAAATATTAAAAACTTTGACAACATAGTTAAAAGATTATTTTCAGTACAAAATCCGCTAATTGTCAAAGTTATGGAAGAGCTTTTCTATAATACAAGTGACTATAGTGATGTCACTTTTAGTTATGCTTTAGAAAATTATATCCAAATTATTTTGGAATTTTTAAAAAACATTTCAAAATATGGTCGAGAGATACTCTTTCAAAGAGATAAATTCTTTGACAAAATCTGTGAATATTTTTTAGCTTTCACAAGCAAAGAATGATTTTTATTAAAAAAGATTTATAATCAAAATTCTGTTTTTCCGAAACAATGGCTAGATACGATAGAAAGTTTTTTTAAAGAAATTCAAAGTAATAATAATATAGAATATCAATTTATCTTCCTATACTTTATTCTTCTTCTAAATATCTTTTCTAAAGAAACTAATCCGATAGCAGAAAGATTCACTGTAGATAGAATAATTCAAGAGAAACCAGCTTTTATATGAAATTTAACCAGAGATTTTCTTAACATACTGCAAAGATCTTCAAATGATGAGAAAGAAAAGCAGACCGAACTTATAAAGACTTGGTGAACAAGTATTATATTACCTAATACATTATCCTCAATGAAAAGAACTGCCTTTATTCAAACTTTTTGGCGAAGAAGCGTCTCTTTTGATATTGATATATTCTATAAATAATACTATTAAAGATTGAAGAATAGCTTTTGAGACAAATCAGGATATAAAAGAAAAGGAATGTTATACGAAAATTTATCAAGAATTGTTAAAATCTCAAGGAGGCAATATTAAGTCTTTAATAAAAAAATATAAAGATAGAATACTTATTAGATACAAGGAAACACAAACTTATTGAGAAAAGACAAATATTGATTTTTTAAGCAATTTAGAATGAAAAATTTCTATAGAAACCATATCAGATAGTTTAAATTCATTTTATTGAACGGATAGCAATTAAAAATGAAACATCTCTGGTCTTGCTTCATTCTTAGACCTAGGGAAAAATTAAATGAAGTCTAAAAGGCTACATATAAACTACGGTCTAAAATAATACGCTTAGTCCTTACCGTTGTAATAAATACAGCTTTTTTATATTCAAAAAAAATCGCATTTACAACCCCCCAAGATGCTAGTATAAATGCGACTTCTAACTCTATTTTTTGATCAAAATCTCCGTCTTTGGAGGTGCGGAGAATCGAACTCCGGTCTAAAAGGCATACTCACCGCTTTCTACCATTATAGTCAGCTTTTTAACCTGATTTTTTAGCCTTATGTTGAGAGGGAGAAGGAGAAAAGTAACAAACTCAATTCTTCAATTTTTTCAACACAAGGTTTTGGTTTCCTGCTCAAATCGGCCTTGCTCCTAGCAGGAGTCAAGAGACAAGGTTAGTTTTAACTGGCTTGAAAGATTACTAAGCGTAAGCCTTTACAAGTTCAGCTCTCTTAAGAAGAGATTTTCATGCGTTAGCATTTTTGGTTTGACCGAGTTTATGCTCAGCGATCATCGAGCAATGGCTTGCAATGGGTACGGATTCCTCTCATCAAATCCAAGGTCACCCCCATAACCCACAAAGTATAAGGAAATCAGACGCGTTTTTCAAGCTCAAACGAAAAAAGAGAAATACTATTGCATTAGTTTTTTAAATCGCTACCTATAATCCTTGGAAAAGTGCTCAAAACTGATTCATTCTATTTTTGCTCAAAAAGACTTTATTCTAATAGATTTTCCTAATTATGAACTACGAACTCTTTGATCATGGAGAAAAAAAAATTTACCTGGTAAATATGACCAAAGAGCTCAACCAGAATTTTTCTGAACTATTTGAAAAAGGGCTTGCAAAATACCTAAGGACCAACAAAAAAATCTGAATCCTGATCAATAAAAAAGGCTATCACGCAGGCGTAATTTGCCATCATTGCGGTCATATTCCGCAGTGCGATCGCTGTTCTGTTGCAGTGAATTATCATCTTTTGCCAAGTGGGGAGAAGCTTGGTATCTGTCATATCTGCAAAAAACAATATACTTTTCCCAAAAAGTGTGAAAACTGTTGAAGTGCAGAAATAAGAGAATATGGGATGGGAACCCAAAAGCTCGCTCAGTTGCTCAAAGAAGAATACGGAGCAGAGAGTCTGATTATTGAGTCCGAAACTGTAAGATCTCCCAATAAAATCCAAAAATTCAAAGCTAAACTCTCCGAATTTACTCAGCAAGGAAAAAATCCAATCCTGATTTGAACTTCTCTTTTGACGACGCCGATGCAAGGTTGGAACTTAGATTTGCTTGTGATTCTGGATGCAGATATCGGGCTTAATATCCCTGATTATAATGCGAGTGAGAAAAATTTTTACTTTCTTTATGAAGCATTCTGCAAACATCATTGTAAGAATTTCCTGGTTCAGACAAGGAATCCCGAGCATCATAGTATCCGTAGTGCTTGTAAAATGCAAAAATCTGATTTTTTTACTGTTGAAAACCTTTTTCGTAAGCAATATTCCTATCCACCATTTGGAGAGTTGTGCCTTATTCTCTACAAAGATGAAATCGAGCAAAAGCTTTTCGATAAGGTAGATCAGCTATACAAAGAGCTACTTTATCTTCAGCAGAAGTATCAGCTTAACGACTTAGAAATCTATACGACACCTCCTTTAATTTACAAAATCTTTGGAAAATATAGGTATAATGTAGTCATTAAAGGCAAGGAAGTGAGGAATTTTATGGATATTGTTTACCCAAAACTCCAGCTCTCCAAGAAAGGCTTTAAAATCAATCGAATGGCTGAGAGTATGGTATAAAATTGGCAGGTCTTTGAGGGGTTCAAGTTTTATAGATTATCTCGCTGATCTTGCAAGTTCTAGTAGGGCAGTCCTATCATTTCGTTTTCTCTTCCCAAAATTAGTAAGTTGAACTTGTTCATGTCCTTTCCCAGCCAAGAGCACAATATCCCCAGGTTGTGCAATATCCATAGCAAATTGGATGGCATATTGCCTTTCTGGGATAATGTAGGAGCTTTTCCCATCAGCAAGAAGCCTCTCCTGAATTGGCTTACTCAGATCATCAAGAACCTTCAGCCTGTTCTCGGTCCCAGGATCATCATCAGTACAAATAGCTACATCCGAATACCTTCGTGCGATTTCTCACATCACTGGTCTTTTTTCTTTGTCTCTATTACCAGGACAACCAAAGACGGTAATCAGCTTTTTTTCTCATTTTTGACCAGCCAAAAAGCTCAAAGTCTTTTCTAATCCATCTGGAGTGTGTGCGAAATCTACGAAATAGCTCACTCCATTGATTTCCTGTTTCTGAAGTCTACCATCGACACCATCAAAAGCTTCTGTAGACTTGAGGATAGTTGAGACTTCTAAGCCAAGATCAATACCTACGGCAATTGCAGCGAGTACATTGTTTACATTATAGGCACCAAGCAGCTTTGTAGAGCTACGATAGAGTTTTCAAAGATATGAAAAGACAAACTCTGTATGATCAAGATATTCTACGACTTGAGTTGCTTTCAAAATAGAAGAAGCCTGACGAGAATAATTGATTTTCTTGTCAAACGGCATTTCTTCAAACCACTTTCTTCCATAACTATCATCAGAAGGGAAGATTCAGAATTTATTCTGTTTGGTATTGGAAAGCACATTTTTAAAAAGTGATTTCTTGCTTGCAGCATAGGCTTCCATTGTCCCATGATAATCCAAATGATCATGTGTAATATTGGTCAAAACTGCCATATCAAAGTCAATACCTGCAAATCTTTGTTGATCCAATCCTTGAGAAGAAGCCTCTAAAACCGCAATTTTGCAACCATTATTTTTCGCAGTAGAGAGGAGTGATTGGAGATCAAAAACGTCTAAAGAGGTCATTTTCTTGGTATTGGTGATTTTTTTATTCCCAATTCTTAAATCAGCAGTACTTACTGCGACTGTTGGAGCTACATTATCATTTAAGATTTTATGAATCAAATTGACCGTCGTCGTTTTCCCGTTAGTCCCCGTCACTCCGATGATGAAAAATCCATTTGCGGGACTGCTATAGAGTGAAGTGGCAATATTTGCCTGAGCTTTCTTAAAAACATGATAAAAAACTGAATTTTTGAAGACAGGATATCGTTTATCATAACAAATAAGCTTTTTAATCAGAGTTTTCATCGGCTAAAACGAGAGGCTAAAGAAAATTTCCTCTGGAAGTATAGCAAAGCTCGTTCATTTTACAATGATTTTTTTGACAAAATGAAAATTCTGACTATACTTTAGGTACGTGCTTTTATACACAGAAAATCGCAATGACCAAAAAAGAGTTTATGCTCCAGATTATCAATTTCCTGCCGGATCGAAAGATGGGACGAGGGCTGAAAGCACTCATTGAGAATGATCAGCTTTCTACTGAGGTTTTTGAGAAGTTGTATGAAATTTTCAGACAAAGTATTCATACCACGTATACAGAGGTTCAAAAGGCTGAGTTCAAAGAAAAACTCCAGAAGATTGAAGCTATGAAACAGCAAGAGGCTAAAAAATCTGAAGAAGAGCTTGTTGATTTGGATGAAATGCTAGATACACTATAATTTTTTATTCCCTATCAAATTTATATGATGACAAATACAAATCTTGAGGTAGAGAATAAAATCGTAGATCAAAACCTCAATCAAGAGATATTAAATCTGATTAAAGAGTCTGGAAGCGGAACAGGACTTGAAGGACTTTTATCCTTTGAAGAAAAACTTTCCAAGCAAGATAAAAAGTTTAGTCCATCAGAAACAGCTGCTCTCCTAGAAAGGGTAAAAACTGACATCCAAAATCCAGATTTCCTTTCCTTTGAAAGCGGAAAAAGGGACGAGAAAGACTTCGGATTTGAGGGGGTGGGAACTGATGTAATCCCTACATTAACTCCGAATGGAGACTGTATTATCCCTGTGAACTTCCGATATGATGGGCAAAGGAGAACGATTCTATTGATTTTGTCGGTTAATCCAAATGGAGAAGTCAACTACTATCGTTTACCAGAAGGAGATAATCGTTATACCATGAAAATTAATAATACTGAATTTACCTACGAACTTGTAGAAGACGGACAAAAGTTTAGAATGAAAATCGAAAATAGCTAATTTTTACCATTTAATCACAAGAAAATGGCATTTACTGTAGAGAATATGGATTACAAAGACAGTGCAGAAGTTTTGAAGGGACCAGAAGCAAAAGTCTGACCTCAGGCTGAAAAAGAGCTCAGAGAGGCAATTGATGCAATCCAAGCCCACGAAGATGCAAAGAAAACCGTTGAATCAACTGGGAAAGTGGCAGAAAAAGAAATGAAAGAAGCAGGAATCCCACTGGAACCGAAACAGAGAGGAGGGTTGGAAATTGCTGATACTCCAGAACCGCTTTCTAGACAGGCTTTGATGAATAACTTGGAAGGAAATATTTTTAGTGTTGCTGCTCAAAATAAGAAAATGCAAGAAGAATTAAAGTTTGCCTTTACGCCTGATGAAAGGATTAAAAACCTAAATAGAAATCCGGAATCTTCAAAGCAAATTCAGATGGAAACTGGAGTTGTGGTATCAGGTTAATTTTGACTTGTAAAAAAATGATTTTTCACTAGAAAAAGACTGACCGAAGTTTTGAGTCAGTTTTTTTTATTTTTTTTTCTTCATATTTATGAAAGACATTATACTTGCTGGAATCCAAGCTTCAGGAAAGGGAACTCAAGCCCAGAAGCTTTTAGAAAAATACGGAAACCAGATTGCCTACTTTGAAACTGGAAACATTCTCAGAGCTTTGATGAGTAATGAAAATGTAATCGGAAACTACCTTAGGGAAACGGTAAATTCCGGTCGCCTTGTGAAAGATGAGATCGTCATAGGTCTTTTTAAAGTTTTTTTGGAAACCTTAGATGATAAAGGTATTCTCGGTGATGGAAGCCTAAGAAGAATAGGTCAGACAAAAGGAATCCTTGATGCTTTATTAGAGAGGGGGAGAAAGCCACTTGTTATCCAGCTTGAAATCCCAGAAGAAGAAGTATACAAGAGACTTGCCCAGCGTAAAATGTGTAAAAACTGCGGAACAATTCATTCTATGCTTATCGATTGAGAAGTTGAAAAATGCAAAAAATGCTGATGAGAACTCTATGTTCGTGCTGATGATGCAGATCAAAGTGCTATTGCCAATAGAATCGCTGAATATCGAAAAGAAACTGTACCAGCACTTGAGTATGTAGATTCTCTCGGGCTTTTAGTAAAAATAGATGGAATGCAGACGATTGATGCCATTTTTGCGCAGATTGAACAGCTCCTCCAAAATTAAAAAAAGTCTTGACATTGTGTAAAAAATATATATACAGAAGCTATGTTCATAGTCAGCTTAATTAATGGTTAATTACTGGTATTGATGAAGTTTGCTTGTGAAAGTGGACATTCAACTTGAAGCGAGTATCCCCCTGTGAAGGTTGATACTCCTTTGGATCGAGGGAGGTTTTTCCTACCCTCGTTTCTTATTTTACAAAAAAAACTCTAGATAGTGTAGAGTTTTTTTCTTACTTAAGCTGTTTTTACTGTGCCGAAAAGACCAATTTATCTCATTTTTTTCTGACAGCTACCAAACTTCCGCTTTTTATCTTCCCTTCAATAATTTGCAAGGCAAGCTCATCTAAAAGATACGTCTGTAAAGCTCTTTTGAGCGGTCTTGCTCCAAATTCAGGATTCCAACCTTTTTCTGCCAAGAAGTTTTTCGCATCATTATCGAGTTCAAGCTGAATCTCTCTAGCACTTAAAAGTTCCTTTAAGTAGTTAGAAAGCTGAATATCTACAATGCCACGAATTTGCTCAGGAGCTAACGGATTAAATAGCACAATATCATCAATTCTATTCAGAAATTCAGGTCTAAACTGCTGAAGTAAAAGAGGCATCATTTCATCAAGAGAAACCAATGGTCAAGATTCAGACTTCTTTTTCTCTTGAGTTTTCATCTTTTCAAGAAGAAGCTGAGAACCGATATTTGAAGTTAGGATTATGAGCGTATTCCTAAAATCAACCGTTTTACCTTTACTATCGGTCAATCTTCCTTCATCTAATACTTGGAGCAAAAGATTGAAAACTTCTGGATGCGCCTTCTCAATCTCATCAAAAAGCACAACTGCATAAGGTTTTCTCCTTACCGCTTCCGTCAGCTGTCCACCTTCTTCATGCCCGATATATCCCGGAGGCGAACCAATCAATCTTGCCACCGCATGTTTCTCCATATATTCAGACATGTCAATTCTAATGAGGGCTTTCTCATCATCAAAAAGAAAAGAAGCCAGAGCCTTAGTCAGTTCAGTCTTTCAAACTCCTGTTGGTCAAAGGAAAAGAAACGATCCAATCGGCCTATTAGGATCTTTAAGTCCAGCTCTTGCACGACGAATTGCATTAGCAACCAGATGTAAAGCCTGATCCTGTCCCACAACTCTCTTCCTCAAAAAGCTTTCCAAATCTGCTAACTTCTCCATCTCGCTCGCAACGAGCTTAGAAACAGGGATTCCAGTCCACTTTGCAATAATTGCTGCGATATCTTCCGCATCAACGGTGTCTTTGTGAAAATGGCTTTCGGATTCAAGATGCTCTAATTCGCTAAGCTCTTTTTGAAGCTGAGGAATGTCTCCATAACGAATTTGAGCGACTTTATTATAATCTGTTTGTTTCTCCGCAATTTGAGCCTCATGTTCCAGGCTTTTGATCTGCTGTTTGAGATTTTTTATCTTTTCTCATTGAGCTTTTTGAGCTTCCCATTCAGCTTTTTTGCTACGATAACGCTCTTTGAGCTCTGCAAGCTCTTTTTCTATCTGCTGAATACGATCAGCTTTTGTGAGTTTTGACATTTTTTAGCCTTTGTTAGTAAATAAAATAGCACTTAAATAAAGCAAGTGCTATAATAGATAAAAAAGTCTGAATTGCAAGAGAAAAATCGGTAAAATAATCACAGGTAGTTTATACTTGATATCAGGTATTAGTTGAATTCAGAGAAGATTTGGTAAAGGATGAAAAGGAAGAAAAACAGTGCAGCCACCGCAAAAACAATATTGATCAGCGTGTTTTTTGCTTTCTTAAAGTTTTCACCTTTCCCACCGTCTACGACAAGGAGATATCCAGAGTAAATAATCATCAAAACTATTACGCTTCCACTCACATAAGCGAGGAACTTGGCAACCTGAATGATAAAATTTCCTGCTTGCGATGCAAAATTTTGCTGACTAGCAATATAATAGATGAAATCAATAACCTTCATTGCTACCAGAGCAAAGATCACATTAACCAGATTTTTTGCTAATTTTTTACCATCTCCCGATTCTCCAGATTGAGGATTCATCATTCTAAATCCAGTGATAACAATCATAATGATCGCAATAAAGAACGCAGCTCCTTTCAAAAAACTGAGAACAAAGAAGAGAATTCCATTACTAGAAATGAGATTATCCCTCAAGCCAGCCGTTGTCCTAACTTCATTCAAGTTGAGAACTGTTCCAAAAAGCCACATCGCTCCAAAGAAAAGAGCAGATCCTACCAATACATAGAGGAGATTTGTCATTGCATTTTTTAATTGACTTGCATCCTTTCCGCTTACAATAAGCTGAATCGCAGCATAGACAATATAGATGAAAACTATAATCATACCTGCATATCTCAGGATCTCCCACAAAAAACCTCATGCTTTCCCTTCAGGGCTGACTCATGGGAAGAAGAGACACTTTACATTATCTATAAATGGCTGATCTCTTTTAACGCAGCTAAAGCTAAAAACCTTTTCTGTTCCATACCTCTTATCTGCAGTATCCGAGGTGAGTTTCTTCGCAAAGTCCGCCTCAAAACTGGGAGCAGGGGAGCTGTTAGCAGAGACTCCAGATGCCAGCAAAAACAAGCTACAAAGAGACAAAAATCAGATTTTTTTTCGTGAAAACATGATGCTACGAACTAACGACTAAAAAACATACTGATCACTGCCATTGTCAGTTTAATAATGACGAGGAATCCAGTCATGATAAGCACTCCAATCAGGATATTTTTGATATTATTCTTTACTGTTTTGATATCACCACCTCAAAGCGTACTGTTGGTCACCAAACGAAATCCATTCCAAATCAAAAGGATCGTTGCAGCAATAAGTCCTATGTAGAGAATCCACTGGAGATAGGGTTGGATATTTTTTCTGATCCACTCTGCAGTATTCGTGAGTTGGTATTGCTTTGGATATCATCACTGTTTATTATTGATTTTATTCATTTTGGTATCTTGAATTTTCTCATCTTCATTTGCACGATCAGCGATTGTAGAAGCGATTTCTTCAGGTGAGCTTCATCGATTCACTCGTCCTCCTTGCTGGTTCCCTGCAATCACAGCAAAACTGCCTCCAAACACGAGAAATACAAGAGATAAAAGTCAGATTTTTATTTTCATAATAATAGGAATCAAGGAACTAAAAGAGAAGATAAGTATTATTCTTCATTATTTTCGATTCTTTCTCTGAGCTTCGCTTTAATCGCAAAGGTAGTAACCAGTCCGATAAATCCAAGCACAACCAGCCCTACAACCCAAAGAAGAACCTTCAACCGGCCAGGAAGACCAGTTTTTTTCCCAGTTGGCTGCTTAGCATCAGGAATCGCTTTAAAATTTGGATCATCTTTATTGAAATCACTACACATTTGGGTAGAAATCTGATATTCATTTGCAATTTTACAAATGTTGGGTTTTACGATATCTTGGTAGTCTTCCTTGGCGATTTCGTTTTCTCCAATATGCTGATCAGACTCAGCAACTGAAGCATAAATCGTAGCAGCGATAGTTTCAAGCATTTTTTGCCTTTTGTCCTGAAGAGACTCTCCAGAACCGCTTTCTCCGGATTCAAAACTCACAAAACCATTCAGAATTTTTTTCTTAAGATCCAGCGGAAGCAGTGAGAGAATTTCCTCTTTTGCAACTTCGTATGTTCAAACTCCTTTCGCAGAAAGTGTCGCATAGTCAGAAAGAGTATTAATGAGATCAGTCAACTTTTCTTGCTGTTTTTGAGATAATTTAGGTTTAGGCTGGTTTTTATCAAGAAATTCTTCAATCTGAATAATGTTTCCTCTCTGTGCATTCTTATCTCCCAAATTATTTCTAAGCATAATAAGAAGACTTCTTAAGTCAGAATTTGCGATACTAGAGCTATCATCAATACCATTGATAAGTTCACTAACGAGAAGGTAATGCTTTCTACTCGTCTCATCCAGACCTTTCTCAAAGTCAGCAAAACTGACCAAAAAATCCTTGGTTTTCCACTGACTATCGTCATCCTTTGTCTTGAAGTATACTCTTCAAACTACGGATTCAAAACTTGGAACATAGCCCTGAGTATGGATTCTATTACATCAGAAATCTCTATCATTTTTCGGATCTCCATCATGATTACTATCAAAAGAAATATCGCTATCTACGAAACAGCTTTTTATACTTTCATCACTTTTGAGGTAGAAAAGCACTTCATTATTCAGCTGCTTCCCCACAAAAATTTCAGGAATCTTATCAGAACTAAACTGAACTTCAGGAAGAGAAATCAAAAAGAGTCCAGAACTAAGAGGATTCAATTTTGTAACTTCAGGAATTTCTACTTTCAGAGTATTGCTTGCTTCGTTCCCATTCTTATCTTTAGCAGTAATGCGGACGGTATAACTTCCACTTTTCGGATATTGTACTTTAAAGGTTTTATCGAGCGTTGTATTGAGATAGGCTGGATTTCCTTTTTCACATTCTGAAATATCAAGACAAATTTTCCTCTCGATAAGTTCTCAAATGCTGACATCTTTAAAAAGCGTCGTTGTTCCTAATGTAGTATAGATTAATGCTGGTTTTATTCCATTTTTCACCACGATAGGAGCACTTTCGCCCATTCATTTATAATCTCTATATATAACATATGCCTTTGGAATATACGGAGCACTGGTAGGACTAGGTTTAGTATAGGTATACTTAATACGGTCATCTTTTGTAGTAAGGTCAATTTCTCAATCTCCATCAAAATCAAGCTGGATCGTCCTTTCTTTAGCAAAATCAGATCTATCTGAGAGAATCTTCGAAATAATATCAAAGGTAACTTCTTCTCCGACTTCTACATTAATTTTATCAGCTCTAAGCGTAACTAATGGGATATCCGGCTGTTTAGAATCAGGAGGAAACATGATGATTGGTCCATTCCCGAGAAGTTCATCACTTGTCTGATAACCATCATCATTATCAAACATTTTTACTCAGAACATAAATTCTCAAGGCTGCCTCGGAACAGAGAAAAAAGTATATGGAATGTTCCCAGGAGTAACCTTGGTTTCTATGATTTTATTGGGATTAGATTTTGGATAATAATACCATTTAAAGTAAGAAATGCTTCCATCAGTATCTCTAGTCCCTTGAGCATTTACTCTAACGATAATCGGATCAATTCCTTGTGCAAAAATATCTTGAGTCTGATTGCTCTGTTGAAATCAGATTCAGATTTCGTTTCCATATTGAGGAAAACTAAGCGTCAGATTATCCAGGATTGGCAATGCATTAACGACTCTAAACCATATTCTTTCTTTGCTGATTTTACCCAGAGAAGTATCCTCAAGAGAATAGTCAATATACTGACATCCTACACCATTAAACTTATACGAGAATTGCTGATTTTTTACAATTTCATCATTCTTTGCTTGAAAATAATACCTAAGTTGACTTGCATTTCCCTGTGCATTAACCGAAAGCGTAGTATTGATGGTAAACATCTCTTGTCTATTGACCCTATATGCAGGGACATCAACTGTTCCTGTTCATCACTTCTCATCAGGGACCTGACAAACATCATTCTGAGCTAAAGTAAAATAACGTGTGTCTTTGATTTCATAGCCGATAATAGGGCTGTCTTTTTCTCCAATGAAAACCTTATCATAGATTTCATTACTGTTTCCATTTTCATCAGTCACTTTTACTTTGATATTGTAGGTACCAACTCTCTGATATTCATATTTCATAATATTGAGTTTATTGACTCTAGGAGGCTTCCCATCTCCAAAGTCCCAGCTATAGCTAACAATCGGAGCTGTGGTTGCGTTTGTCGCTACGGAAAATCAAACATAAGTTCACCAAACCGCAGATTTTGGACGAATCGTGAGTTCTGGTCTTAAAATAGATTCAACATTGATTTCTTTTGTGATTTCTTCAGTTTTCCCATAATTATCGGAAACTTTGAGGGTAACAAGGTGTTTTCCCGTTTCATTAAAAAGAACGGTTATTTTCTTGTTTTTCTCTTCTGTGGATACAATTTGCACGGCATTAGGATTAGAAAATACCCATTCATACGTTAAACGGTCGTAGCCATTACTCACATCTATATCGTTAGACGCTTTAGCATCAAGATAAAATTCTGAAGGATACTGTCGTTTGTTCGTCGGGGTAATAGAAAATTGAGGAGATGGAGGAGTAGACTCAACATAAACATTCTGAGTATCACTATTTTTCTGTCCCATTTCATCCTCCACGGTGAGTTTTACAGTATAGTTTCCTGGTTTTTTAAACTGTTTTTTTATGCTTTTCCCTTGCAACGTGTCAATCTTTGATCCATCTCCATCAAAAAGTTCCCAAGTATAAAACTTTAGTCTCGAAGTGAGAGAATAAGAAGAATTTGCTCCAAAAGCATACGTGGTAGAGGTGTTTCCTTTCTCAGGAGCTTGCTGAATAATGGCAACAGGATCAGAGACTGAAAGACTGAATTTCTCACTGATAGTATTTTTTTCATTATCGAGAACGGTTAACATCACGATATATTCTCCTTGTCATGGAAGCGGAATATTGATATATCCAGGTTTCCCATCGCCTTCTCTCGACCATTTAAATCCATCTCTAGACGTAATATCTCGTCTATACGCCAAAATCTCTCTTCCTCCCATCGGTGAAGTAGCACTTCCATCAATAAATACTCCTTTATTTGCCTCTTGGATTCAGATTTTAGAAGGTTTACTTTTCTGCATTTTTTTCCCATTAGCATAAAGGCTGATGACTGCAGATTTTGGACTTACATTAACGGATATCGTTGCCTCACCATCAAAAATTCCACTATTAGAGCTCCTTACCGTCAGATGCACAATATAGGTTCCTGGCTCAGAGAAGGTGTGTTTTGCCAAAGGTCAAGAACCAATGGGTTTATCTATTCCATCAATATCCCTATAATACCAAAAATAATTTCTAGCAGGAATCGTTTCATTTGAAGGATCCCTACTTGCTCTAGCGTCAAACGTTACAGTTAGCGGTGCAGGTCCACTAATCGGACTGGCACTAGCAATTGCTTTTACACTATATTTATTTTGAATGATCGTCGTGATGTTGGCAAGAGGACTCTTACAGTTTTCATAGAAACTTGAGAAATTTTCTTTATTAGGATTCCTTTGCATGGATTCTGTAGTTTTCAAGCACTGTTTGTAAACAAGCTGGAAATTATAGTCTTGTTGCGGAAAATAAGGAAAAATTTTCTTCATAATGCTCAAAAGCTCGGAATAGGTAGCACTTCCATTGATTTTTCAGATTTTATTCTCTGCATCAATATCTACAAAAAGCTCTGAAAGCCTGTTCCAGTCTCTTTGGATTTGGTAATTCGAGAAATAATCGGTTGGAACCTTGGAAGATTGACTATTTTGTGCAAGGACACTTCATCAAAGGAAATAAAATCCTAATCCACTCAACATAACGCTTCCCAAGAGAACTATCCTTGAAATCAAGGTTGGTTTCATACGTATAAAAAACTGAATTAAAGACTTAACTCAAGTATACAGGATTCAGCCTAGCTTTGCAACTTTTCAAATAAATTTTAAATTTTGGAGTCTTGACTTCTTGTGTTTTTCTATAAAAGCATTTTAACCGCTTTAAAAAGCGGGCTTTCAGCAGGAATGACTTTTTTGCTTGCATTTCTGGTATGAAAATTTAGACTAAAATCAGATTTTTTATCTTTTTTTAATACAAAAAATGGATTATTATACTCGTGCATTACAACAACATCAAAAATATCAATGAAAAATCTGAATTTCTTCGAGAGTTCCACTCGAGACAAGGGAAGAGCTCTCGACTTATTATAGTCCCGGTGTCGCGCAACCTTGCTTAGAAATACAAAAATCCCCAGAAAAAGCCTATGACTATACCTGGAAATGAAGGTCCGTTGCAGTCGTGAGTGATGGAACTGCAGTCCTTGGATTGGGAAATATAGGAGGTTTGGCGGGATTGCCAGTAATGGAGTGAAAAGCCGCTCTATTCAAGGCTTTCGGTGACGTTGATGCGGTGCCGATTGTTCTCAAGACGCAGGATCCTGAAGAAATTATCTCAATCGTAGAAAATATCGCTCCTACTTTTGGATGAATTAATCTCGAAGATATTGCAGCTCCTAATTGCTTTTATATCGAAGAACAACTCAAAGAGAGATTAGATATACCTGTTTTTCACGATGATCAGCATGGTACAGCAATTGTGGTGCTTGCAGGACTCATTAATGCACTCAAAATCACAAAAAAAGAAATCTGATCCCTCAAAATCGTTATTGCTTGAGCAGGAGCGGCAGGACTTGCTATTGCCTCATTATTACAGGATTTTGGAGCGAAACATCTCGTTATCACAGATTCAAAAGGCTGTATTCATCAAGGAAGAACCGATCTCAATACATACAAACAGCCTCGAGCACTGACTAATCTTAATCAATGCAGCGGTTCTCTTAGTGAAGCTCTCGTCGAAGCAGATGTATTTATCGGAGTGAGCAAACCAAATCTCATCTCTGCTGAGGATGTAAAAAAGATGAATTCAGATCCTATTTTATTTGCTCTTTCTAATCCAGAGCCAGAGATTACCCCTGATGAGGCGAAAAAATGAGGAGCTACCATTATTGCAACAGGAAGGTCTGATTTTCCAAATCAGGTAAATAATGTGCTTGTCTTCCCTGGCCTATTCAAAGGCTTATTAGAGGCAAGAATCCCTAAAGTAGAAAAAAAACATAAGCTTGCAGCAGCTCAGGCCCTTGCTGATTACCTCAAAAATCCAACCAGAGATGAAATACTACCTTCAGCCTTGGACAAACAGGTAGCAACTGTCATCGCAGATGCCGTTAAAGCCGTTGCCTAGGGGATAAACTACCTCTTTCCTTTCAAGAGAGTTGCTAAGATCGTTATGATTGAGGTTGAGGAGCTATATAAATCCTTATCTTATATTTCCAGCTTACCATACCATCATTTAAATTCTGAAAGATGCTTTATTTTACAGAGAAGAACGATATTTATGTTTGATATCAGCGCAAAAAAACTTATCTATCTGAGTATTACTCTAGGTTTTTTCGTTTTGTTGGCAACGCTTGGAATACTTCTTTTCCCTGAAGCAATCACAAAACGGGATCGTCGTCTTGCTCGCAAAAAAAAAGATACTCCATGGAAACTTCAGCTTTCTCTCTTCATTAATCATGCAATTACTCCCTTATCAGTCGGAATATTCTATCTTCTAATGAGCGGAATCCTCATCTGGAGCAAAGAATTGAGAATTTTTGGAATCGGAGTAAGTAGTATTTTGGTCGCATCAATTGCCTTCCGAAGCGTAAAAAGAATAACTCAAAGACCGAGACCTGAAAAAGCAAAGATCGCCTTCAAAGACTATAGTTTCCCAAGCGGACATACCACAGCAGGATTCGTATTTTTCTTGAGTGCAGCAATTGCTGTTTCTCGGCTCCTCAACCTTGAATATCGTGAAGTAATCTTTGTCTTTGCGATCATCTGCGGGGGAATTGTTGCTTGGAGTAGGCGATATCTCCATGTTCATCGATTTACTGATGTCGTTATAGGAGCACTGCTCGGAAGTGGGTGTTTTCTGTTTTCATATCTGATTTTTTTCTATTTTGGTGATGCGATGATTAGGGCAGTTGAACAGGTCTTTTTTAGTCTTTAGTTCCGAGAGAAATGCACGATGTGATTATTATTGGGGCTGGGGCAAGTGGCTTATTTTGCTGAATGTTATTGCCAAAACAGCGAAAAAAGCTGATTCTGGAAAAGACAGACAGTATCGCGACTAAGCTTTTGCTTTCTGGAAAGGGGAGATGCAATTTCACAAATCTTAATACCAGCTCAGATCATTATCTTGGAGATCAAAGAGAGAGACTCTCTGCTTTTTTTCAAGCTTTTTGACCACAAGAAATGATAAACTTTCTTAGAGGCCACGGAATCGAAAGCAAAGAGGAAGACGCTGGAAGAATCCTCCTAGAGAGCAATAAATCTCGTCAACTGGTGGATTTTCTGATCAAAGAGAATGAGAAAAATGCTGCAACAATCCTCACCAAGACCGAAGTCCTCCAGGTAGAGAGAATAGCAGAAGGTTTTTCCGTCAAAACATCAAATGAAACTTTTATCACTAAAAGGATAATTCTGGCTAGTGGGGGCTGTTCATTTCCGCAGATCGGAGGAGGAAAGTTTGCCTTTACTCTAGCAAAGGAGTACAAAGTCGCCACAAAAGCTGCTCATCCTGCCCTTTGTGGAATCCAGACGCAGGAAAAGATCGATCAACTTTCTGGAAGTAGCACGTTCGCAAAAATTCAGCTTCTTGACTGATGAAAATGTTCCTATGAGACGCAAGGAGACCTGCTCTTTACGCATGAAGGAATCTCTTGACCTGCCGTTTTTAATACCTCACTTCGACTTGGTTATCAGTATGGAGACAAGCTAAAAAATCTAAAAATCAGACTAATAATCCCAGAAAGTGTTATGACCAAGAGACTCTTTAGCTATCTAAGGGTAAAACCCGGCTTCAGAAAATATACGATGACTTTGACTCCAATTCGCCTAGGCTCTCGAGAAAAAGCAAAAGTAATGTCTGGAGGGATTCTCTTTGAAGAGGTGGATGAGCATCTCGAGCTCAAAAAGCTTCCTTGAGTATTCGTTATTGGAGAGGCGCTTAATGTCACTGGGGAGACCTGAGGCTTCAATCTTCAACGGTGTTGGTCTTCTGGTTTTGCTTGTGCTACCTACCTTTCTTCGCAAGACAAATCGCACTAAATCATTATTTCAAAAAAAGGCAAGTATCAAGAAAGAGAAAAAATCAGATTTTTTTTCTTTTTTTTTGTTTTGGAATATAATAGAGAGGTAATCATTTTTAGCTTGTCTTAATCCCAATGAACGAATCAATGAAATTTTCTAATTCGCTTACCAAAACGAATACACTTCTCGAAAAAATTGCAACAACTTGTGATGCTCTGATTTCTGCATTAGAATACACTACAGAGGCGGCATGTCAATACGGAGGGGGAATCCTTCATCATTTTGAAAGTGAGTATGTAGATGTAGTAGTAAGCACGCTTCTCCAGTTGAAAGCTCACATCGCCAGATTAGCGAAAGAGCTAGATAATGGGTTGATTCAATCCACTAAAGATCTCCTTTTACTTGTCGAAGGGATGCAAGATATTGAGGACAAGCTGACAATGCTCCTTAGAGAAAATGGAAATCTGAGAAGTAATTTTGCATTCTGATTTGAAGAAATCAGATCGTCAATCCAAGAGCTAAGAGAAAATATAGTTCTTCTCTAAGACCTCATAATGTCTTTGTGTGAAATCCTTAAATATATGAGGACAGTCCCTCCAGGCTGTCTTTTTTTGTAAAAAACGAAAAAGCAGGCAGAGATTCTCTACCTGCTCTCGGAAACTCTTGCTTTCACAAACAATAGTCTCCATCTGATTTTAAATTACCGGGATGAAAGATGAAAAAGTTTATCAAAGTCCATCTCCAACCACAAATATACATAATCTCTATAAAATGTCAAGACATTGTTTAAAGAAATATTTTCCAGTTCTGAAGAGGGATATTCCTGCAAATACGAAAAAAACGGGGTAGAGAAACCTACGCCCGTTTCCAGATAAGCATACTTTCACAAGCAAACTTATCTCAAGTGGATAAAGCTAGGTAAAAAAAGATAGAGAAAAGGAGAGAAAAGTCAAGTTATTTTTTGAAGAAATCTTAAATAAATAATTAAAAAAAGAAGTCAAAAACCAGACTTCTTTCTTTTTTCTTCGAGTCCTCGGCTAGAATGCTACTACAGGCGCAACTTCGCTACCCGTTGTTGCTTCAAAAAGGTTTGCTCTCTCAAATCCGAGCCACTTAGCAATAAGATTGGTCGGGAAGCTTCTCAGTTTGATGTTATACTTTCCTACAACCTTATTGTAGTTCATCCTTTCTACAGCAATCCTATTTTCACTTCCTTCGAGCTGAACTCTGAGATCGCTAAAGGCTTGGTTGGCTTTTAAGCTAGGATAGTTCTCAGTAAGCATCATCAATCTTCCCAATGCCTGAGAGAGTTCTCCCTGAGCCGCTTGGAATTTTGCAAAGTCTTGTGCATTATTTGCATCTATTTTCATTTGTGTCGCAGAAGCTCTGGCCTCTACCACTTGCCTCAACGTCTCCTGCTCAAAAGCAGCTTCGCCCTTAACGGTAGCTACGATATTAGGGATGAGATCGGCTCTCCTTTGATAGACGGATTCTACCTGTCCTCGTTGGGCTTTGACGGTTTCCTCAAGTTTTACAAGGGAATTATATTGACCTGCAATCACAGAAATTCCGAGCAAGATCACAGCAATAACGATTCCCCAAAGCGTTCCTTTCTTCATCTATTCTCTCAAAAAAAAGATAAAAAGTCTGATTTCTTATACTTTTCTGCTCTCAAACTGCAAGTTAATCTCCAGCACCTCCGCCTCCAGAACTTCCTCCACCTCCAGAGAATCAGCCTCCACCTCCAGAACTTCCTCCCCAGCTAGAAGAGCTACTTGAACTTGAACTTGAGCTTCTCCAACTGCCTCTAGAAGATCCACCTTTCCCTGTCGAACCTCGAAGGACTAACGCAGCCAAAAGAACCGCATAAACTCAGAGAAAGGTCATCTGAGAGCTGGAATCTTCTTCCTCAGGAAGCAGTTGCTTAACCTGAGCTTTTATCTCTTGATCAGAAAAAAAACTATAAAAATTCTTGATTCCTTGATAGAGGTTTCCGCTATTTACTTCAGGTCTAATAAGTGCTTCAATGATCGCTTTGGCGAGAGCATCAGGAATCTCAGCTTCCAATCCATATCAAACCATAATTCTGATCTTCTTTTCCTCAGTTGCAATCGCTAGCAAAAGTCCATCATTCCTGTCTTTATCTCCAATTCCGTTTTCATTAAACGCTTTGAGTGCAATATCAAAAAGCTCATTCCCTTCTCTATGAGGGAAAAGAACCGTCACAACTTGATACCCAGATGTCGTTTCAAGAGTCTCAGCAAGTTGATTGAGCTCTTCAAATTCCTCTTGGCTGAGGGCTTGAGAATAATCATTCACAAAATACTCAAATCTCGGCAAATGCATCGGATCAATCTCGTGGGCAAACGAGATTCCCATTAGGCAAAGGATGCACAAAATAAGAAGTCAGATTTTTTTCATCTTTTCTAAAGATATAAAAGGAATACTACAACTATAGAGAGCAATCTACCAACAAAAGCAGGGTAAGCGTTTTCTACAGCTAGTATTCCTTATAAGCTAAAATCTTCACAATGCTTTGAAAGAAAGGGCTTTATTTCCTATTTAGTAAGAGCATAAGTATCCTTTGCAATCATAAGTTCCTCATCAGTTGGAATCACCCAAAGTTGAACCTTACTCCCTTCTTTAGTCAGTTTTTTCTCTTCTCCTCTAAAGTTATTTAAGCTTTCGTCAAAATCGACTCCAAGCCAAGCAAGCCTTTCAGCAAGGAGCTTTCTCTGAATGATAGAGTTTTCTAGCACCCCAGCTGTAAACACGATAGCATCAACGCCCCCAAGTAGTGCTGCATAGCTACCAATATATTTCAAAATCGCATTCGTATACATTTCCAAGATCATGGTTTCTTTTTCGCTGCCTGCAAGGTAGCCATCCTCAACGTCTCTATGATCACTTGACTTACCAAAGAGTCCGAGAATCCCAGATTCCTTGTTCATTATCGTATCAATCTGCTCAACGCTCAGATTTTCTTGCTTCATCATAAAAGGCACAATAGCTGGATCAATATTTCCACACCTCGTTCCCATGATCACCCCTTCAAGAGGAGTGAGTCCCATAGAGGTCTCAACAACCTCTCCATTTCTGATAGCAGTAATGCTCGCTCAATTTCCCACGTGACAGGTAATAACCTTTAAATCTGATCTTCCCATCAGTTCGGCTAATCTTTGACTTACATATTTATGTGAAGTCCCGTGAAAACCATATCTTCTCACTTTATAGTCCTGATACCATCTATAAGGAAGTGCATAGAGATAATGCTCAGGTTTCATAGTCTGATGAAACGCGGTATCAAAGACCGCAACATTAGGCACACCAGGAAGAATCTTCTCACAAGCTTCTACTCCCATCAGGTTAGCGGGATTATGAAGCGGAGCAAGTGCTGTTAATCTTCTAAATTCTTCCTTTACTCCTGGAGTAATAATCGTTGATTGCTTAAAGCTTTCTCCTCCATGAACCATTCTATGTCCGATCGCATTGATCTCAGACAGGCTTCCCAAAGCCCCAAGCTCAGGATCAACCAAAAGTTCAAGTACCTTGTGCAAAGCAACTTCATGATTTGCAAGATGTCATTCGATGTCATGCTTTACTCCAGTTGCGGTTTTATGCTTAATCTTTCCTCCGTCAATCCCAATCCTCTCAACAAGTCCCTTAGCCAGAACCTCTTGATTTTCCATATTAAAAAGCTGGTATTTCAATGAAGAGCTACCACTATTCAGCACAAGAATTTTCATCTCTAATCAATAATAAAATAAAAAAATCACCCTTATATGTAGTCAAACTCTCTCAAATTACAAGCACTTTTCATACCAAAAAATCTCCCACCAGCGATAAAAGTCAGATTTTTTTTGTCACATTTCTTTAATCCTATGCGTTATCCAGTATAGAAAACGTTTTTATTTTTCTATGCAAAAAAACTATGAAAAAAACACTTATGGCAGCAGGAATGCTCTGTGCTGCATCACTCGCAGTCAGCGGAATCTTCGCTGCAGAAATCAATCCTCTCGAGGCAACCGAATGGGAACTCACTTCTTTTGAGGGGAAAGCTTTGACGGGAGCAACAGTAAAGTTTGGGACAGGAAAGGTATTCGGATCTTTCTGCAATAATCTTTCTACGACCTATTCCCTTTCAGGAGACCAAATCCTAGCAGGACCAATGGCTACTACGCTCATGTACTGCAATACACCTCTTATGGATGCTGAGAGCAAATTTGACCTTTCTAATGCCAAATATCAGCTCATGACAGGAAATCAACTCGAGCTTACCACAGCAAGCGGGTCAAAATACCTTTGGGCAAAAAAGACCACACCTGCGGTAGGAACGGCTAATCCTGCTTCTGTAAACTGTGAGAAGAATGGAGGAAAACATGAGATCGTAAAAGACAAAAACGGTAATGAATCTGGAGTATGTACGCTTTCTGATGGTACAAAATGTGATGAATGGGCATACTACAGAGGAGAATGTCCTGCTAAAGCAACTACTCAGGAGCAAAAGATTCATAAGATCCTTGATGATCACTTTGCAAAGCACGCCGATAAATTCCCAACTGCAAAGGAAAAAACTGCTGTTATCGAGATGCTCAAGACGACCTTTACTAATCTTATGAAAGAAGTAAACGCTACGCTCAAAGCCCAGTATCAAGAGATGGTAACTATTCTTGGGACCTATAAAGTAAAATAGTTCTAAAAATTAGACAAAAGAGGAGGGGAGTCAGCCTTCCTCTTTTTCTTTTCAAAAAATACAAAGTAAACCAGTCATTGTAGAGGAAGTGAATCAATCTAGTTAAGTGTTCCATCGATTCAAGCATCTTCTTCTACGCATAGGCGTAGGATGGCTCCTCTTCATAGACCGCTGCAATCTCATCCTCCAAGTGGGAAAGCCCTCCCTGCTGAGCAGACTCTTGGAGCTGATACTTCTCACGAAATGCTGGTGAGAACTGTTCCAAATGTTTCGGATCGGTAATCATCTGATCAGGACGATCCAAAAAACTAATAAAACGAGAAAAGTCTGAAAGATTCATCTTGTAGTCTGGAGCTTCAGGGTTTACGCTATTGTCTGTCAGATTCTGCCTGGTGAAAAGGTTAAAAAAATCTAGCATTGCAGTCGATCGAACTTGAAAGTCAGATTTCTTTAGATTTGCATCAGAGAGTTTTGTGAGGACATTACGAAGGATAGGATCTTGAATTTCCATAATTTTTTGAGAGAGATTTGGAGACTTGAGGAAGGAATCCAGCTTTTTTATCGCGATTCTAAAAGATTGGAGTTCCGCGTCTGTGCTCTCTTCGCTCGTGCGATCCAAAAGCCTAAATACGTTTTGCGTAGGACGGTGCTGGTTAATCAAGCCGTCTTTCATCAGCTGGTGCGTGATCTCAGGAGGCACCAATTGTGCCTGAAGCTCCTGAATAGCAAGATTTTTCTCAGTATGACGGGCAAGACGTGAATGGATCGTTTCATCCGTAGAAAAGGAGTCTTCTAGCTGATCGCTCGCTAAAAGTCAGATTTTCTCCTGATAGTCTTGAAGATCCGAAGCCTGATCAATAATATCTTTTACCTTCTCTGGCGTTAACGCTTCTTCAAGACGCTGAGAAAGCTCTTTGGTCGTCGGCATCTGAAGGTTGAGCTTTGTCCTATTCCCTTTCCCCTGAACTCACAAAGAAAGCTGATGAGAAAAGGGATCATAGTGAAGATTGTCGTCACATTCCAAGCTAGCGGTTGGATCAGCAAGATTGTAATAAAAGGTCAGCGGCTTCCCTTCAATCATTCCTTTGAGCTGGAGAATGGGTTCAGCCTTCCCCGTGAGCGTCGTCTCTTGGACAAGCGTAGCAAAAGGTTTGTCTTGATGAGAGAGGAGATCAGAGAGCTTCCTCCCTCCAAGACTTTCTTGTCCAAGATAACGCATCAGCGCAACTACCGGAGCTTGAGTGATAGAGGCTTTGAGATAATTGGTTAGCCTTGATTGCATCTGTGCCTTGAGTGCTTCAAGTTGCTGCTGATATGCGGTTATCATTTCCTTTTCTTGTATGGAGAGTGCTTCCCCTTGCTTTTGCTTTGCATCCAAAGAGGCAACTTTCCCAGCAAGCTCTTTAAGTCCACGATCTCCAAACTTCTCAATGAGCTTTTGATCCCACTCATCTCCTTTAGGGAATATTTCTACATTTTCTAAACGAGAAAAAGTCTGATCATTCTTTGCGAACTCAGCGAGATCAGGATTCTGATCAAAGACCTTAGCTTTCGGCTCATAGGAAAGGGGATAACCTCACTGGGTCTGCTCCTCGATTCCGAGCGTCTTCTCCATCGTCTTCAGACTCTTAAGGAACTCCTCAGTTTCAGGACTTTTCCCAACCTTAGCAATCTTCTCCCTTGAAAGTAAAAAGGAAGCATACTCTCCTAGAGCGATATTATTTTTCTTGAGTTTCGCCCTTACGACAGGAGAGAGTGCTTTTAGCTTCTGCTGGACTTCTTCAGGACGATGTTCCTTGAGACTTGGATTAAGCTTCTGGTAAGCTTCTTTGGTTTTTTGAATGATTTTCTCTCTATCCCTATTGGAATCAACTTGTGTTTCTATCGAAGAGGATTTGGTTTCTATCGAAGAGGATTTGGTTTCTATAGAAGAGGATTGTTTATTAAAAGACGAGGATATCCCCTTATTAACAGCTCTTTGTGCTTGTTGGTTATCTGTCTGATTGCGGTTCTTTCTAATTAGCTCCCTCTTTTGGTTAAGAACAATAATCCTTGCATCCTTCTGGATATCTCTCTTTTCCCTTTGATGAGCTTCTTTTTTTTCAAAGTACTGCTTCAAAATTATAAGAGGAGACATTCTCTTTTCATCAGATAATTTTTTAATTTTCTTGAGAAGGGCATCGACGTCTTTTACTTTAGAGGTTCTCTGAAGCTTTTCTTGAATGAGAGTTTTTATTTGGTCTTTTTCTGTCTTTTGAGCAAGAGGGAAAAGAAAGTCAATACTGGTATAAATTGCAGAAAATCATAGCGTCTCTTTTAAAGATTGCTTTTGAGAAGGGGTGTCTTTGAAAATAAATTCTTGGTTTACACTTGGCATTTTTATTGATTAAGCTGATTTAGAAGGTCAATGATTCTTGGATCTGGTTCATATCCATGTTCGCGAGCTTCTTTGATATGATTTCTAATTTCTCTAATAATTACAGCTTTATTTGATCTGAGTATCTCAATGTCTGTAGATAGCAATGATTCTTCAACACTTCTAAAAGAAGCTACCATTTCTTTATTCGCGTTATTAAGTCTTTTATTCGCGTTATCAAGTCTTTTATTCGCGTTATCAAGTCTTTGTCTAGATGCTTCTAACTCTGATTCACTATCAGCTAACATTTTACCTGATTCCTCGAGATCTTCTTGTGATTTCTTAAGCTCTGCATCTACCTCTTGTTCCATCCTTGCTAACTCAGCATCTTCTTCTGTGTCTGTGCCAGTAATGAACTCATCTAGGGCAGTATCTATATCATTTTCATTTCATGAAAGAATGATTGATTCAGTCTTTTTAGAATCAATGGTTGGCATCTCAAGGTTAGCTTTCTTCGTCGTATCATCTGTTTTCTTAGAACATGCTGGAGATCATGCAATAAGAGTAGCAGCAAGGGTCGCTCCCAGAGTCATGTTCTTGAGACTCTTTAGACTCTTTGAAGAGTTTTGAGTATTAGCACTAGATTTTGGTGTGTTCATCAGTTATTGTATAAGAAAATAAAGAAAACATAACTAATAGTATTCATTATTTTGAAATTTGTCAAGTTTTATAAACTTTTTTGTAGGGAAAGTCTTTGAAGTTAGCCAAAAAAATTTACTATCAAGCGTAGATCACTTTGAAAAACTGAATCTGTCTCTCCATTTCTACAGTATATAGAGATAATGAATAAATGGGATTGCTTCCTTCATAAGTCTTTGCCCTTGCTTTTTTGTTATTCAAGTATGAAATTTTTGTAAGTATTACCTTAGTGCGTGGCTTTTGTTACGATGATGAAGTGGCAATGGAGGAGTAGCCCAAATACTCAGTCCTTTGGTAAAGGGATAAAAAGTCTGATTCAGTATAGTATTATTTCCAAAATTGTCAAGAGATTCTTCATTTGGTAAGGGTGAAGTTGATAGTGGCTTCCTTTCATTCTTTCCGTTCCTCTTGCAATCCTTTCCAACTTTACTATAAGGATGTGTTTTTATTCAATGCATACTTAAGATATGGCAAAAGAAAAAAAATCAATTATAGGCTATAAGTGGCGAATTTATGGGATTCTTTTCATAATTCTAGTGTCTATCGGGCTGAGACTAGTCCAAAATAATAGTCTGATACCTGCATTTGGTGTGAATACTGGAGTTATTCAGGTTATAGAAGATACAGAAAAAGTCTCACTCAACCAGTGGCTTGCAAACTATCATGACGGTGCTTATCAAAAAATCTCCCTGACAAATGACAAGGATCTAAAAGGTTTTTCTCTTCTCAAAAAAGCAAAAGAAAGCCTGCTCTTTGGTAGAGAGTATGAAACAGAAGTATATAGGGCTTATCAAACAGAAAAGTCGGCTTCACTCAATCTTATTGATCTTGGAGTAGCTTTGACTGGAGATATTGAGGTTGCTATCGTGCATGAGGAGCCTTCACTTTGGAACAAATTGCTTGAGCAGGTAGGCTATCTGATTTTTTTCCTGATTATCCTCGTGCTTGGAATGAGGTTTATTATGCCAAAGGGCGGTCCAGGAAGCGTCTTATGAATTAAAGTAGGTAAAGAAAGCAAAAAATCTGAATCCAAAACCAGGTTTACCGACATTGCAGGGATGGACGAGGTGAAAAACGAATTGATTGAAATCGTAGATTATCTCAAAGAACCTGAAAAATACCAAAAAATCGGTGCGAGACCACCAAAGGGAGTATTGCTCTATGGAGCTCCAGGATCAGGAAAAACCTTGCTTGCTAGAGCGGTAGCTGGAGAGGCAGGAGTAGCTTTCTTTTCAGCTTCTGGGTCTGAATTTATGGAGATGTTAGTAGGAATGGGGGCTGCGAAGGTGAGAAAACTCTTTGAACAGGCCAAGGCTGCTGGGAAAGCGATTATTTTTATTGATGAAATTGATGCAATCGGGAAAAAGAGAGGCTCGGGCTATACTTGAGGACATCAGGAGCAAGAGCAAACGCTCAACCAGATTCTCACCGAGATGGATGGTTTTGACAAAAATACAAATATTATTGTTATTGCAGCTACAAATAGGCCTGATACCTTGGATCCAGCACTTCTTAGAGCAGGAAGGTTTGATAGAAAAGTCTTTGTTTCCGTGCCAACATTAGAGGAAAGAATCCAGATTTTTGAATACTATTTGAAATCAAAGAAAGTAGATAAGAAGGTTAATCTTGAATCGCTTGCGAAGAGAACGAGCGGTTTAGTCGGTGCAGATATAGAAAATGTTGTGAATGAAGCAGCTTTACAGGTTGCGAAGGCAGATAGAGAGAGTTTAGAACCAGCAGATTTTGAATATGCACTTGAGAAAGTTATTATGGGACCTGAGAAAAAGGTGAAATCCATGAAAGAAAAAGAGAAAAAGCTGGTTGCTTATCACGAGCTTGGACATGCAGTGACAGGACATCTCTTGGAAAACGCAGATCCGATTGAAAAAATCTCGATTGTTCGTAGAGGGCATGCTTTAGGAGTGACTTGGACGACTCCAGAAGAGGACAAAAATCTCTATTCCAAGGCAAAATTCCTTGATGAAGTGGTAACTCTGCTCTGAGGAAGGGCAGCAGAGGAGCTCTTCTTTGGGAAAGAGGAGATCACTACTGGTGCATCTAATGATTTTGAGAGAGCGACTGATATTATCAAGAATATGATTCTCAAATACGGTATGGATGAGGATTTTGGACCTATAAATTATCTCAAAGAAGGAGAAGACCAGCCTTTTATCAATCCTTATAGTGAACAAACCGCACAGCTTGTAGATGAAAAGATAAAAACCTATCTTGCCAACGCTTACAAAAAAGCAAAAAAAATTCTGAAGGAACACGACGTTTTGATCCATCAAATGGCGGGAATCCTTTTAGAGAAAGAGTATCTTTCAAGTGAAGAGTTTACAGACATGATGAAAGGTGCAAAACCTGAAATAAAAGACTAAAAATTTACCGAGGTAGAGAGCAGACGAAAGTTTGCTCTTTCCCTTCTTTTTTACAGACCAAAAGCAAGGGGAAATTTACTCTTGTTTTTTTTAAAAGTTTTGCTATAGTTCACAATATCTTTTATCTTTTTCCTATATTTCCCCATGAAAAAGTTAGCACTTGCCCTAGTAGGGACGCTTAGTTTGATCGGATTTTCTCAGACGTCTGCCTATCTAGATTACAGCCCAAATTGTGTCCAAACTCCTGATCATATCTGTGCAAACAGTGTTGACCCACAACCTGATAGTCAGGAGAAAAAAACAACAAATCCAACAACTCCTACTACGCCTCCAACTCAGCCAAACAAGCCAACGACTCCAACAAGTCCGACTACACCTTCTGTTCCTTCACAAAATCAGGGAAAAGAAGCAGGAATATATATCTATTATGAAAGTGTAGAGGGGCATAATATCTATGCGGGAACGCTATACAAAGGTAAGGGAGGTGAGACGGTAGATCTCTCAAGCTTTATGAAGGAGCTCACCACTTTCGAATTCGATCACTATCGACCAGAACAGACCATTACTCTTGAATCAGGGAAATACTTGAGAGGAAAACTAATTTATCGCAAAAAGTTTAGAGAAGTGCAAAATACTCAGAACTACTCTCAACCTCAGAAACAAACAAGTCAACCTTCTTCCTCTGAGACCAATCAACGCACTTCCTCAGAGACGACAAAGCAGAACTCAAATTCTCAAGAACAATTTTCAACTTCCCAATCTTCAACAAACCAATCTTCCGTTGACACGAAATCTTCTAATACTGACGTAGAAAAACAAAAGGTATTTACTGCTCTCTTTGACGATTACTTTAGAAGAAATAGTATGACATCACTTGAAAAGCAGCTTTTCCTCACAGCACTTAAAACAAATTTCCAAAATGCACAAAAGACCGTAGCTAAAGATCATCCTTATTATGCGACTTATAGTCTTATCATTTCAGCTATCGAAAATTATCGTTTCTAGGGAATACTTAGACTTTCTAAATTTTCCCGAAGATTAAACAAAAAACACAATCAGGTTTCTTAGTTCTTGCCAATATTTTATATAAAAAAGAAATAAAAGTCTGGACGAAAAGCTTGCTTTTCGTTTTCCAGAAATTCCTGATTTATCTTTTCATCATCAGTTATGGGAAACTACAAAAAATTGACCATTTTGCATTCCAACGATATGCACGGGGACTTTTTTGAGGAAACACAGAATCAGGCTCTTGTGTGAGGAGTTTCTATGCTCTCTGGCTATATTCAGAAAGTAAAAAAAGAGGAAAAAAACTGCCTTTATACGATTTCTGGAGATATGCTCCAAGGATCTGTCGTGGATTCAGAGTTTAAGGGAATTTCAACAATTGATATCATGAATATGCTGAATCCAGACGTTGTTACCCTCGGAAACCACGAGATCGACTACGGATTAGCACACTTACTCTTCCTGGAAAAAATTGCAAAATTTCCCATTATAAATGCTAATCTTTACATAAGAACAACAAAGACGAGGCTTTTTAAGCCCTATTATATCAAGGAAATTGATGGGATGAAAATCCTCTTCATTGGGATCATTACAGAAGATGCTCTGAGCAAAACGACTTCTGATGCTCTGATTTCTACCTTTGTGAATGTTGAGGAAGCAGCGAGAGAGGTAGAGAGAATCTGTAATGCCTACAAAAGAATTGATATTGATTTCACGATACTTCTCACGCACATTGGATATGAAAATGATCTCAAACTCGCTGAGCTCCTTGATCCAGAGCTTGGAGTCGACGTAATCATTGGTGGGCATTCTCATACTTTGCTAGAGCAGCCGACAAAGGTAAAGGATATCCTTGTTACTCAGGTTGGTGTGGGGACAAATCAGATTTGAAGATTTGATATTATAGTAGATACTGACAATAATTGTGTTGAGTCGTATACGTGGCAGGCAATACCTATTGTAGATGCCTACTGTCCAAGAGATCCAAAAATAGAAAAAATTCTGAAAGGATACAAGGATCAGACCGATCAAAAGTATAATAGAATCCTATCCAAGATGGCACAGGACCTAACACATCCAACAAGAACTGAGGAAACTCAAGTGAGTAACCTCATTGCAGATATTTTCAGAGAACAGCTTGGTTTGGATATGATGAGTTTGGGGACAGGATCGCTGAGAAATGAACTCTTAGAAAGTATCGTTACGCTTTGAGAACTCAGAGAAATGTATCCCTACGGAGGAGGAATATACGCACTAACCTTAACTGGAGAGGAGCTCAAGGAGATGATTTACTTTATTTTTAGATCCAGATTCTGTGGAGGAGGGGAGGAGTTCTTTGCACGGAGCAAGGGCGTTTCTATTATTTATGATTGGAAAACAAAGGAAGTAAAGACCATCCTTTATCAAGGACAGCCACTTCAGCACGATAAAAACTATGTTGTAGGAATCCAAAAATTCCATTTTGATAATATCGAACAAAATCTAGGCATCCATATTAACCAGTTGAAATCAGGGAAATCCCCAAGACTTGTTTGTACGCAGGATTTTGATATTCTAGAAGAATACTTTCAGTCGCACCAGGAAATTACCGCAGAAATTGAGGGAAGGCTGATTTTTGAGAATCAAGAATAAACCTCTCTTTCTTGATAGCTTTATCTCCTTATCTACGCTGTAATGAAGACAAATATTGATCTCAAACCTTATAACACGCTGCAAGTCGCCTGCAAAGCCAAATACTTCGTCGAAATAGAGAGTACCTATCAATTGCTTCAACTCTTAGAAACGGCCGAGTGGAACGCAGAAAAGCATTGGATTCTTTGATGAGGAAGCAATACGCTTTTTACTTCAGATTTTTTTGACGGAGTAGTAGTGAAAATGGCTATCAGAGGGATTAAAATTCTGAATGAAACTGATGATCAAGTCCTTGTTCAGGTAGGAGCTGGCGAAGATCGAGATGACTTCGTTCGCTATAGTATTGAAAAGAGATGGTGAGGAATTGAAAATCTGATTTCCATCCCGTGAAAAGTTGGGACAAGTGCGGTTTCTAACGTTTGAGCCTATGGTCAAGAAGCGTCAAACGCATTATATGAGGTCATCGGCGTTAATACGCAGACTAAGAGCATTCAGAAACTCACGAATGAGGAATGTAAATTCGGCTATCGCAAAAGCATCTTCAAAGAGGAACTCAAAGAAAACTTTATTATCACGCATTGTGTCTTCTTCCTAAAAAAGATCAAAGAAGGCTATGATTTTAATGTGGAGTACTGAGATATTCAGAAGGAGTTCTCAGCACAGCATCTTGCTTTTGACGAACTCGATCCCGTTCAAAAGCTCAAAATCCTGACTCAAACGATTGCTAAAATCAGAGAGAGAAAGCTGCCAGACTGGAGAGTTGTCTGAACGGCTGGAAGTTATTTTAAAAATCCAGAAATCTGACTTCCTCAGCGGGAGGCTCTTCAAAAAAAACATCCAGAATTAAAAGCCTTTCTCCAGCCTGACGAAAGGATGAAACTCGCTGCTGGACAACTCATAGAACTCTGTGGACTCAAAGGATATCAAGAGGGAAACGTAAAAATCTCTGATCAACACGCATTAATTTTGATCAATCTTTGAGGGACATGAGCTGAGGTCAAAGCTTTCGCAGAAAAAGTGCAAGATGCAGTTTTCAAAAAATTTGAAATCCATCTCGAGTCAGAAGTAATCTATTGTTAGCATTCTACCTATCAAAAAGTCAGTCAATATGCTTCTTATCCATCTTCACAAAAAACGGTCTTCCGTGCTGACAAACGAACATCCCAGGAATAAACTCAAATCCATCTTGAACGAGTTGTTGCATCTGGAGATAGGAAAGTTTGTGTCCGGCTTTAATTGATGCTTTGCAGGCTTTCGTTGCATAGACTCCATCTAAGAGGTGATCAAAAGTGATTTCTTCAAGATACAAAACATGATTGAGCAAAACTCACATATCTACCGGATACTGGACAAATACCTTTGGAATTGCATAGATCACAATTACATTTTCAGAGAGAAGAGAAATCTCAAAACCGAGTTGATTGAGCTCTTCGATTTTCTGTTCCAAATGAGCAATCTGCGTTACTTCAAATTTCAAAGGCTGAAGTAAACTTTCAGATGTCAAATCTTGAGAGGTTTTCATCTTTTCAAAAGCGATCCTCTCTGCTAAAGCATGTTGATCAATGAGGTAAAGCGCCGTATCTGCCTGTAATGCAATGTACATATTCCAAAGCTGGCCTAAGATTTGATATTCCCCAATATCTTTGTGAAAATAAAATTGCTCCTGATGCTGTTCCGCATCTAGCGATCCAAACTGAGAAATTTGGCTTCCTCATACCCCAAAAAGTGCTTCATTTTCTGCTTTTCTTCCACCAATTCATGGAGAGAAAAAATCTGACTTTTCACTCCCTTTTTCTTCTGTTCCCAAAAAAGCTGAAAAATCTGGCTTCTGAGAGGAAAATGCGGGAGATTGAGGAAAAGATGGACGAGAAGCTGTGCCTTTTCATTGAAAAAACTCCGATCCGACAAATCAAATCTTATGCTTTCCCAAAAGCTCTGAAATTGTCTGATAGACGACTTGATAAATCATCTGAGAATCAGCAAATTTAACCTGTAATTTCGCAGGATGCACATTCACGTCCACCTCACTTGGTTCTATCTTGAACATCAAAATTGCCATCGGATATTCCCCAGGTGTGATCTGTCTTGCATAAGCATCCATGAGAGCTTTCCTAATGATTTTATCTTGGATGGGACGCTCATTCACATAAATTTTGATATTTTCACCAGAACCAAAACGAAGCGATGCATCAGAAACTACTCCAGAAATTTCCAGTTTTTCAAATTTTTGAGCAAGAGGAATGAGTTTTTCTCACCAGTCTTTTTTGAAAAGATCCAAAATTCTGCTTTGTAAATCACGAGCTGGCTTGAGATCGAAGACCAGTTTATCATTCTTCTTCAAGATAAAGGCCTTATCATAGTGATAAAGGGCAATATCTACAAAATAATTGTAGCAATAATAAAATTCGGTTTGCGCTGACTTGAGAAATTTCAGCCTTGCTGGGACATTATAAAACAAATCTTCAACCGTAATCAAAGTCCCATGTTCAAAAGGAACTCCGAGATGTTTGATCACGTTTTCATTTCCACGACGCACAAGTTTGGTTCAGATTTCTGCATATTTTGTCTTGGTCAAAACTGAGATTTTACTGACTTCCGCAATACTCGCCAATGCTTCTCCACGAAATCCATAACTCTTCAAAGAAAAAAGGTCTTGCTCTGAATCAATTTTAGAGGTTGCATATCTCTCAAGTAGGAGATCCATATCGGAAAGCTCAATTCCACAACCATTATCTTGGAGAGAAAGAAAAGATTTCCCACCATCGTTGATCGTAATAATCAGCTCAGTAGCTCCTGCATCAAGGGAATTTTCCACCAATTCTTTGAGTAAAGAAGCTGGTCTTTGAACAACTTCTCAGGCTTTAAGCCTATTAATAACAAAATCTGGTAACTTATGAATGCTCATAACTTTAGAAAGAAAAACAAAAATCTGATCTTGCTTTTTGAAAGCAAAAAACAATAGTAAAGACTATACAAACTTTAAGAATATTATCAAGAGATTTACTTTAGTGATAGCAGAAAAATCTTATGATACCCTGGATAAAAGACCAAGTTAAACGCTATGGAACACTCATAAAACGAGGATTATTGATTATAAATATCGTTCTTATGTTGATGGCGGCACAAATTTTGGTAAACTATACGACTATCATCGAAAATACCGTCACGATCAAAGCTCAGACCGCTAGTGTCGAAGAGGAGATGGACTATATCAAAAATTATCAGCTCAAATACCTTAATTCTGATCATGCAAAATTTTTCCTTTCCCACGAAAATAATATCCTTAGCGATTGAGAATTAATCATCGCCTTCAAAAAACAGACTGAAAAGTCTGACTCCATATCCGAGAAGCCATGAGAAGAGAAGAAAACACCTCGAGAAGAGCGAAAAGCTTATATCCAAGAGAAATTAGAATAACTATTTTTCATTTGAAAATTTTTGCAGAGAAAAGCAGGGAAAATTTCATCTTGCATTTCTTTACAAATTTACTATAAGAAAAACATCTTACTAGAGAGAATCAGATTTTTTATCTTTATATTCATGGATACGATGCTTTTTAACTTTCAGGCTTTTGTTGATGAAATGAGAGAAAAGCCAGACAAAAAGGAAATTGTAGAAAAATACGAAAAGCGATATGGTCCGATCCAATGAGGAATCCAAGACCAAATCCGATTCAAAGAGTACCTTACCAATTTTGAGTATATCCCCTTTGCGACCCCTGAGGAATTGGGAGATGATTTTGATTGGGCGTTGCTCCAGCGTTTAGTAGCCGGGTCATTTTCTAGCGATTATGAACTTAAGCTTAATACTGATAAAGATGCGTATGAGCTCTATATCGCAGTAAAGAGTTGAGATCAGAGCGTAGTAAAGATGATTTCTGAGCTTCGATCCTTTCAGATGTTGAGACTCTACGAAATCTATATTGAAGAGCAGATGAATATCCAAATCTTAAAAAAAGAAGAAGAGGCAGAGTCTGAACAGTGAGCAATCGATGCAGAGAGAGAAATGAGATTGAAAAAACGAAATGCTGTAAGGGACACGATGGGAAGAGAAAAAATGGCTCAGGAGGTCAAGGCAGACCAAGAGCAAAAACTAGACGACTTGCTTGGAAAATTGTAAAATTTCCTTTCATAATTATAAGAGAAGGTCTGCCCATTAGCAGACTTTTGTTTTATTGCCATCTTTATCGTTCATCATGGGAAAAAGCTGTTATGAATATGCAATTGGGATTATTACTAAATATCCAAAGACAGAGAAGGAACTGAGAATAAAGCTTTATCAGCAGGGATATGATTCAGAAATGGTTTTGAGAACCTTAGAAAAATTAAAGTCTGAAAATTTTGTAAACGATCTCCTTTTCGCAGAAAGTTATCTCAATAGCGAGGTAATGAAAAAGTGAAAACCACTTTTCCTTATCAAGAAAAAACTTGAATTAAAAGGAATCGATAAGCAGCTCCTTAATAAGTTGTCTGATAAGTATGCAGAGGATATTCAGGAAGGAATTTTGCAAGGTATTCAGAGAGAGATTAGAAATTATAAAAAAAGAGAAACAGACGGCTTTGAGATTATTCAGAAACTAATGAGAAAAGGCTATAAACTCAGCGATATCAAAAAAGTAATCAAGGAAAATACCAAAGAGAACGAGGAATACTAAAAAAACTCACCTAACCTACTATAAGGAACTTTTATTTCTTTCTTCCTAAGATCAATGAAATCAATAAAAATGCTGATTATGTGCTGAATATTCTGATTTTTTTGTCTAGTAAATATGAGCTTTGCTTACAAGGAACTCTTGATAGAAAAAAGAGGAGGCAGACCCATTAGGGTGATAAAAGTCGTATTGGACGGGGAGCATTTTGTCGTAGCATCTCCCGCTAAGGACGGAGGAGAAACAACTGAGCAGCTCGCAAAAAACGTCGGAGGAGATACGGCAATTAATGGTGCATTCTTCTGCCCGGATGATTATTCCTCTTGTAAGATTGACGGAAAAAGACTGACGCATACTATTTCTGAGAGGGTTTTCCTTGGAAACGGTAAAGATTGGAGTAGATTCCGAGGAGATACGAGTATTAGAATGATATTTTCCTTTGATAAACAGGGAAATCCATTTTTTGTACAGAGAAATTCATGAGAAAGTGATGTCGGACTTCGAAGTAATCTCAACAAGGATAGATTAGATGATATTTATTTTGGAATTGGAAATTTCCCAGTGCTTCTACTCGAGGGAGATGATGTTGTGCAAGGATTCGTCAATTATATTGACAAAAAAATGGCAGGAAATGCAAATAGAAATTTTATCTGCTCTACGGAAGATTGAACTACGATTTACATGGGAGTTGTTGGTGCAAGTAGCATTCGAAATCTTCCAGCGTATCTAAAAAAAGAATTCTGATGCTGGAATGCACTTTCACTCGATGCCGGAGCAAGTACCGCAATGGTCTATGAGGGGAAAACGCTCGATAGAGGATCAAGAACAAGAGTGATGGACGCCTTTGTAGTTTTGGATAGAGAACAATACATCAAATTAACCGGCATCACCCCGGATCCCAAAGCGATCCCTAAAGTTCAACCCTATGAACCTAGTGCAGAAGATCAAGCTCAGTTTAGAAAGGTTGCATGAGTTATAGATAGTATCTTTAAGCAGTATGGAAAAAAGAAATATCAAGTCCCTTTCATAAAAATTATACGTGATATGGTAAATCCTGAACTTACTCCAGATAAAAAATGGCTTTATAACCAGCTTCTTATTCATCTCTTTACTATTGACTCATTCTAGAGCTAGAGCAGCCTTGTTATAGAGTAAGCCTCTTGCCAGGGAGTAAGGCTCCAAAGAATAGCACTGCTTAACTGAGCTTTAGTAAAATATTCTATGCCAGCTCAGAGCTAGGATTCTTCATCTAATCAAATATTATTAGAAAAGCATTTGACTTGATTTTCTTTTCCTCTTTTATAAGATAAACCAACACAAGTAAAATACTGTTTTTTATCCATTATAAAAAAGGAAAGATGGAAGTCTGGATCTATTCAATAGTAAGTGCAATAGTAATTTCGTTTTGTTCACTTCTTGGGATCGTTTTCCTTGGATCAAAAAAAGGCTTATGAGAAAAGGTTATCGTTGCTCTCGTGGCATTTGCTGCAGCAACAATGCTCGGAAATGCCTTTTTTCACTTCCTGCCAGAAATTATTGAACATCGAGAAGGAGAAAACCCACAGATTATCTGACTTTGGATTGTCTTTGGAGTGCTTATCGGCTTATTGACTGAGAAAGTCCTTCATTGGAATCATTGTCATCATAGCCCAGACAAAGCACATCCACATACCTTCGCTAAAATGAGCCTTTTAGGAGATTTTATCCATAATTTAATGGATGGTATGGTCATCGGTGCAAGCTTCCTCGTTTCTATTCCGGCGGGAATTGCTACATCTCTAGCTATCCTAATGCATGAAGTCCCTCAAGAACTTTGAGATTATGCTATTTTGGTCCATGGAGGCTATGAAAAAAAGAAAGCACTACTCCTCAATTTTCTGACAGCATTAAGTGCAGTTATTGGAGTTGTGATTACGCTTAGCATTGGGCATTTTGCACATGATATTGAGATGATTCTGCTTCCAATTTCTCTTGGAATGTTCGTATATATAGCAGGAACCGATTTAATACCAGAGGTTAATAAGCATAATGAAAATCTGAAATTTTCTCTTGTTCAGGTTGTGATTTTCGTTGTTGCTATCTTAATTACCTATGCATTAGCACATTTTGCAGAACATCCTCATTAGATAGGAGATGTTGATCAAGAAAATCCCGTCTTTGGTGCGGGATATTTTTCTAAATAAAGAAAAACTCTGAAGGAAATACCATTCAGAGCCTCTTGCTAGAGGTCCTGATCCCGATTTCATACAATCGGTAGCAAGTAATTCAGCTTTCAATTACTTATTACCGAGCATATAAACAAATATCAAGACCTCTAGTAATATGCTGTCCGACCGTATTGGGTAGTGGGTCTGGAGAGCGTTTTAAGGTGGAATACCACCAACATCGTCACCTATTTTGCAAGGGTGTGTAGTAGAAACCTTGTCTTAAGTGATGATGTTGACTCAAGTATAACTCAAAAAAAAAATAAATCAAAAAAATCTGATCTTCTTTTTTATTTAAGCTTGACATTTTATGTTATATAGATATAACACAAAAAACAAAAGTCAAACAACGTAAAAATAAAGTAGTATGGAAACCCTAGAAGTTCCGAAAGATCATTATTTGGTCAAAAGTTTTACGGTATATGGAAAGGTCGCACATATCCGGTGGAAGAGTAGCGAAGAGTTAGCAGCGCTTATTAGTGCCTTATTGGAAGTAAATCCTACCCATGAAGTAGTTGCAATGATCACTCCTGAAGAGGGAAGAATAATCCTCATCTTCCGTTAAAAAACAGCGTGACCTTTGCAAAAAGTCAATGGTAAGCCAAAAGTATTCCTTAAAGTCCTGATTACTGAATGAGTAGTCAGGATTTTTTATTATTTTCTCTTGCAATAACTATCAAAAATCCTAAACTAAAGTCAGATTTATGTTCTTTCCTTTGAGTATGCAACAGCTTACGACTACAACGAGCACGACAACCGACTAATTCGGCAAGGTTTTCGTAGTAGTTCAATACTCTAGAAACTCTTGCCTGGTTGCAGGAGTTTTTCTTTAGGGAAGAAGGTAGTTTTTATTCTTTATAATCAGCAAAATGGAACAAGCATTACTCAAAAAAAGGCATTCGCTCTCGCATATCCTTGCACAGGCGGTGCAGAGAGAGCAGCAACGAGATGTGGAAGTTGCGATCGGACCTGCGATTGATAACGGATTTTATTATGACTTTCTTTTTAGCTCTGAAAAGCAGATCAAGGAGGAGGATTTGAAAAAGATCCAAAATCAGATGGAAAAAATCGTGAAAGAAAATCAGGATTTCGTTCTTTTTCCGCTTTCTGATGCAGAATCAAAGAAACTCGTTACTGAGCTGATGAAGCAGCAATACAAAGAAGAGATGAGAAGCGAATTTGCAGCGGCAGGAGAGGAGATTACGTTCTATGCCAATACGATTGTAGAGGGAGCGAAAGATGCCTTACTCAAGGGAATAGACCCATCTTATCGTGAGTATTATGAAAAGGTAACTGCTTATTTACAGGAAAAGTTCCCTGAAAAGTTTGCTGGGAAGTTCATTACTTTCCTGGATATGTGTGAAGGTCCGCATGTGGAAAACACCAAAGAGCTTGATACCAAGGCCTTCAAACTTGATAAACTCGCAGGGGCGTACCGAAGAGGAAATTCTGATAATGTGATGATGGTTAGAATTTATGGTTTGGCATTTGATACCAAAGAAGAGCTTCAGAGCTATCAAACCCTTCTTGAAGAAGCCAAAAAAAGAGATCACAGAATCTTGGGGCAAAAGCTGAAAATTTTTACCATTTCACCGCTGGTTGGATCAGGATTACCGCTTTTGCAACCGCATGGAATGATTATCAGAAAAGAAGTTGAGGACTACCTTTGGGAGCTTCACAAAGATAAAGGCTATGACAGAGTATGGACTCCTCACCTTGCCAAAGAAGACCTCTACAAAACTTCAGGGCATGCGGATAAGTTTGGAGATGAACTCTTTAGAGTAAAGGGAAAGGAGGAAAACTTCTTTATGAAGCCGATGAACTGTCCTCATCATATGCAGATTTTCGCTGATAATCAGTTTAGCTATCGTGATATGCCGGTTCGTTATTTTGAGCCTGCAACCGTCTATAGAGATGAAAAGACTGGTCAGCTTTCTGGTTTGACTCGTGTGAGATCTATTACTCAAGATGATGGACATCTTTTCTGTCGTGTGAGCCAAATTACCGAGGAAGTAGGAACTATTGTGGAAATCATCAAAAAATTCTATTCAACCCTCGGAATGATCAATGATTACCGAGTAAGGCTTTCTATTCGTGGTCCAGAAGGTAAATATCTTGGAGATAATGCGGTTTGGGAGCAGGCAGAGGGAGCTTTGAGAGAGGCATCTGAGAAATATCAGCTTCCTTACAAGATCGGAGTAGGGGAGGCAGCTTTCTATGGTCCAAAACTGGATTTTATGTTCAAAGATGCGATCGGTAGAGAATGGCAGCTTGCGACGATTCAGTGTGATTTCAATCTCCCAGTCAGATTTGATCTTTCTTTTACCAATGAGCAAGGAGAGAAAGAAAGACCTGTAGTGATTCATAGAGCGATTTCTGGGTCTTTGGAAAGGTTTATGGGAGTGATGATTGAGCATTTCGGAGGAGCGTTTCCGCTATGGATTGCACCGGTTCAGTTCCAGATCGTGCCAGTTGCAGAAAAGTTTAATGATTACGCTTTCCAAGTGGCTTCAAAGCTCAAAAAAGCTGACTTTAGAGTGAAGGTAGATGAGGGAAGCGATAGTTTCTCCAAGAAAATCCGTAATGCTGAAATGATGAAAGTTCCTTATATTCTCATCGTTGGAGAGAAAGAGGAGTCTGCAAATGAAGTTTCTGTGAGAGAATTTAGAAGTAAGAAGCAATATGTGCTCGGAGTAGAGGAGCTCATGAAGCAAGTTGAGGAGGAGAGATGCAAAAGAAAACTCGCATCAGAGCATTAGAAAACAATACGCTTATTCAAAAATAACAAAAAAGACTCCTAGTATGGGAGTTTTTTTTACTAATAATGTTTTTGCGACAAAGTTATAGCACCTCTTCATAATCAATCCTTCATGAGGTCAAATCCTTAGTCAGGCTCCGAAAAAAACTATAATTTACCTCAACCCCTTGGGTAAGGATATCTCCATATTCCTCATAATAGGGGATCGCTTGATATTTAGCAAAAAGATGCTGAACTCGAGAAACTTCGTCATAATGATAGTGGATCATCAGCTTTTTTGTAATTTCTTTTTGCAGAAGAGGTGCTTGAGCAAGGGTGGATTTTACGGCAAGGGTGTAAGCCTGAATCAGTCCACCGACTCCGAGTAAGGTCCCTCAAAAATATCTCGTCACCACAGCCAAAATTCCAAAAATCTGATCTCATTTCAGAACGTTCAGTATCGGTTTTCCTGCGGTATTTGAAGGTTCTCAGTCATCATTTACCTTCTCAGCTAAAGCAACGATGTTCCATCCTCAAAAAAGATCTTCTTGGACACGAACGCCAGCTCTCCAGGCATAACAGTGATGAGTTGCTCAGAAATGCTGTTTTTGGACCTGAGAAAGATACTCAGGAACATGATCCTTACTATCAATAGGGAAAACTGAGGTAATAAACCTTGATCCCTTAATTTTTGGAATTTCAAACTGAAAGGGAGCGTCAACTGTAGTATAGGTCAGTTTTTCCATAGCTTTGTCTAGTGGATAAAATTTACTTTACGAGTTTCCCATTATCTAACCTAATCACATGATCTGCGAACTGCAAAATATCCTCATCATGCTCAATCATCAGGATGGTGTCTCCCTTTTCCAAAAATCTTTTCAGCACTTTCAAAAGCCTTTCAATATCCGCAGGGTGTAGTCCAACCGTCGGCTCATCAAGGAAATACACCGTATTCCCTCTGTATTCTTTCAAAAGGTGCTTCACGAGCTTTAATCTCTGCGATTCTCCACCAGAAAGGGTATGCGCAGGTTGTCCCATCTTGAGATAGCCAAGTCCGATTTCTACCATCAGTTCTAATTCCTGTTTGATATGATCCATCTCATGGAAGAAATCTAGCGCTCCATAGATATACATATCCAAGATCTGACTAATCGTCTTCCCTCTCCAAGTGATGGCGAGAATTTCAGGTTTATACCTCTTTCCTTGACACAGCTCACAAGGAACATAGGTATCAGGCAGAAACTGGAGTTCAATCTTTTTGTAGCCGTAACCATTACAAGCAGGGCAGGCACCTTTTTCAGAATTAAAGCTGAAATGCGAGTTTGTAAAGCCCAAATACTTCGCTTCGGTCGTCCCTGCATAGAGCAGCCTGATTTTGTCAAAGACGCTCACAAAAGTCGCAGGGCAGCTTCTCGGAGTTTTTCCAATGCTAGACTGGTCTACATAGATCGTGTTTTTGATCTGTTCGTGTCCGGTGATTTTTTCTACTCCGATATCTTGGTAAAATTCTTGCAATGCGAGGTTTTCAAAATGGGCGTATTCCTCAGCTCTCATCACAGGAGCAGCCAAGATTTCCTCCCAACTCAAACCCTTTTTCAAAAGTTGAAGTCTGATATAACTTTGAACGAATTTCTGCTTATCATTGAGAAATCTATACAAAGTCGTGTACATCAAGGTCGTTTTCCCTGCCCCAGAAGGTCCAGTGATCACCGTGAAACTTCAGAGATTCAACTTAACATCAATGTTTTTGAGATTATATTTACTTGCGTGCTTGATTTGCACTCGGTTGTGGCTTGGACTGTGCTCAAAATCAACTTTCACTTTCTTTTTTCCAGTAATGTAGTCGGAAGTCAGCGTTTTAGCCTTTAGAAAATCCTCATAACTTCCGTTAAAAATCAGCTCTCCACCAAAATCTCCAGCTCCAGGACCAATTTCTACCACCCAATCCGAAGCTTTGATAAATTCTTCGTTATGCTCCACGACAATGATGGTATTCCCCATCGCCTTGAGTTTCTGAATAGAAGCGATCGCCTTCTTGATTTCTCAGGTATCAAGCCCAATTGTCGGTTCATCAAGCACATAAATAATTCCGGTTAATTTATTCCCGAGCTGTTTTGCTAGTCTTAACCTCTGAATTTCCCCTCCAGAAATCGTATCTACCCCTCTTTTGAGCATTAGATAGCCGAGTCCAAGCTCCTGAATCGTTTTTGCCCTATCCAGAAGCGGATTAAGAATCCTATCAAGGAGATTTCAAGGCTTATTACTTGCTTGTTTGAAAAGATCTAAAAAGCTGATCAGATGATTCAGTTCCATCCTCTGCAAATCTCGGATATTTACTTTCAAAAGCTCTTCATCTGCTGGTCTTGCAAAAGGTAAGCCTTCTTGATTGATAAAAAGTGGAGGGATCAATGCTTCAACTCCCTCTTTGCGAGCAAAGCCAACCAATCCAGAGTCTTGATTTTTAGCCGTTTCATCGGTTTTTTTCAGTTTTTTTGTAGTTTTTTGGATTGCTTCGGTCGTTCCTCCCTCGCAATGACAATCTGTATCCAAACACAAAAAGCAGTGCAAACTCTCCTTTTTAAGCCTAGAACCGAAACAATGCGGACAACTCTTCATACTGAGCATCGCCTGAAAATCAACGGTCAAAAGCCCTTTTGCATATTGATCTTTGATGATTTCTTCAATTCCGTGATATTTGATGCTCGTTCGTTTTCCTCAGCTATTGACTCTCAAAAGCTCATCATCTCCCTCAATAATCACATTCAAAAACCATTCTGGTTGATCTGCTCGTTTTTTCTCGCCATCCATGCTGTATTTCTCACAGAGCTTTTTCAAAACAGACTGCCCAAGATTACTTTCTCTCCATGGCAAAATCGCCTCCAAAAGCGGACTTTGAGGATCAATGATTTTATCATATTCCACCTGCAAAATCTCCCCCAGTCCCAAACAATGCGGACAAGCTCCCTCCTGCCTATTAGGAGAAAAATGCTGAGTCGTAAATTCAGGATAAGTGATATTACAGTTTGGACAATACATTTTGTCGGTAAACCGCTGAATGACTGGCTTTGCTTTGCTTTCGCTCATCGGAGTAGAGGAGTCAGTTTTTTTCTTTTTTTTCGTGGAAATTTCAATATTCGCTCAAAAATCAGAAGAAACCTGCTTTTCTGAAGCCTGATTTTCTAGTTCTTTACTGCTTTCTGTGCTATAGATTCAGAATTTCTTGGTCTCAGCAAGGATTTTGATGATGTCTTCTTTCAATCTGCCGAGTTTTTGCTCTTCCAAGGTCAAACGATCAAAGATTCCATAGCTCTGAAGCGGAAAATAGCTCTCAGGAATATTCGGCTCTTCTAGGTAAAAATATTCAATCGGATCTTGCTTTTCAGGATTCTGAGAAAGAAGGAGATACCTCGTAAAACCTCAGCCTTTTTCTACTTTTTGTTTATTATTTTTGACAAATTTCAATAATTCTGACTTTTCTGAGAACTTTCCGCTTTCTTTCAAAAGATAGATTTTCTGCCCTTGATAGTCCGTTTTGATTGTATCCATGATCTGATCAATGGTCTTCGGCTCAATCTTCGCACCGCAGTGATAACAGTAGGTATCACCGAGCTTTGCAAACAGCAGCCTGATATAGTCGTCAATCTCGGTAAGCGTTCCAACGGTAGATCTTGAATTTCCGCTTCTTTTGTTCTGCTCAATCGCAATTGCAGGAGAAAGTCCGCTACAGTAGTCAATTTCTGGTCTATCTCCAAGGTTGAAAAACTGCCTCAGATAGCTTGAAAGCGATTCAATATACCTGTATTGCCCTTCTTTATAAATAGTTTCAAAAGCCAGAGAGGATTTCCCGGATCCACTTACTCAAGTAATGGTAATGAGCTTATTTTTTGGCAAAATGAGGTCAATATCTTTGAGGTTGTGGGTTCTGATCCCTTGGAAAATGATTTCTTCTTCGTTCAGTAGTGGATTTATAGGAGTAGGAGTCTTTGTCGTAGGAAAAATTTTTGATTTGGAGGCTTTAGGCATCACTTAATAGCTTAAAATAAATTCCAACCTTCAGGATAACTAATTGAAGAACTATTGCAAGGGCTTATTAAAATCAGAAAATCATCAAATAGCGAGATCTTTTAATTATCTCTTTCTCAGAGAAGTCTTTTTTAAATACTTAGTTTTATCTTGAGCGGTAAGTATATCTTTAATGCACAGTAAAGCGACTTCTCTAAAAGCTCTGCTAAAAGAACTAAAGACCCAACTAAAAGAAATAGAATAAAGAGATAATAATGTTTGGGTTATTATTTCATCTCTTTCATTCGAATCTCACAGAAAAGCAAGAAGACAAGATGAAAAAAAGAGAGAAATTTGACAAAGAAAAATAAATGCTTATACTTTAACGTAAAGAATTTTAGACCTTAACTGTGCTAGTATGACTACCAGTAAAAAGAAAAACCTTAGATGGAAAGCTCTCTCTGCTCCACTTATTGTTGGAGCGGTAGGAGTGTGAACTTTTTTAGGGATGAATTGGCTCTGAGATTTAAGCTCTGCAAATTCATCATCAATTTCTGAGTCAAATAGAGTTTCCGTGGAGGGGGTAGAAAACTCAGCTCAATATCTTACCTCAATGGTACTTCATATGGGGGATGAATGACCTAATGATACGAAAGTAGTAACATTATACTATGATACTGGAGCAAAAGCTCTCCATATTAGTGGAAACGTAAATGCTAATGCACTGATTATTGGAAATAAGAATGAAGCGCTTTCAGGGACTACAGCAATTGGAGGAGAAGGGAATAAAATCCAGAATGGAAGTGAAAATGCACTGATTATGGGAGGAAAGGATAATTCTCTGGCTTCTGCCACAAATTCTATTGTCCTCGGAGGAAGAGGAACTGTAGCGTCCAGTGCAAATAACTTAGCGATTATTGGAGCTTCCGAAACGAGGGTTCCAAAAGAAGGGATAAGTGCACCTAAAAAAGAAAATATCCTTGTAGCTGGAGGTCATGGGAATGTTGTAAGATGATCTAATGTAGTTATTCTCTGAGAAGGGAATAATGAAGCAGGTTCTGATAGTGTGTTGATTGGTAAAAATATCAAGGCAGGGAACGCACAAAAAGTTTTTGTATGGTCAGATAACGGAACCTTTAGCCCAAAGAAATCAGGCGCCTTCTATGTAAATACAAAGAATGGAATCTGATTCAATACGAACGATCCAAAGGTGAAGTTCGATATTGGAGGACTCGGAGGAAAGTGAGCAATAAAAATAGCTGCTAAATGAGGCTTTGTTTCAGCGAGTGGAAAATGTGATGAGCAGTATGCAGGTTTGATGGCATATGTAAAAGCATGAGGAAAATCAGGTCTCTGTGGATGTAATGGAGCAGAGCGAGTTCCGCTCAGTTCAGATCCATCTACACACGGAGTGTGTGTAAATATGAATCAAAGAGCTTGTACAGGATGAGCGCAAAATACAATAAAGACAACGCCAACTCAAGCATTACCAAAATGGAATCCTGAGCTTAATGCAGGAGACGGAGGCTGGGAAGAAGTAAAATGGGTATATAGTGGAATCCAATATCCAGGTTCTACGGGTAAAGAATGTGGATATACTTGTCAAACAGGATACCATGCTGGAGTAGATTTCCCAGATGGTTGGCAGATGTGAGGGTGTTTACCAAGTACGGAGATCCCAAATAGATATACGAGGGAGAAGCCAGACGGCTCAACATTTAATGGATGGTGGACGCCAGGGACAGGGAATGATAACTGTCATTTTGGCTGTAAAGCAGGATATAAACACAAAGACCAGCCAGGAGTAGAAAGATCCTGTAGTGGATGTAATATTGGAACCTATACTCCAGAGAATAACCAGCGAGCAGAATGTAAAGACTGCGTAAAACCAACAATACTGAATAGTGACAACAGATTTGATGTAAAGTACTTCGTAAAATACGCAAGAGATAGGAATCTCCTAGGCTTGACGAATACAAGAGAAGGTTCAGGATTTAAAGCATGGACGACAACGGGATATAGTGAATATTCATGTAATTTTCATTGTGATGAAAGATTCGCATATAAACATGATACGAATACTACAGGCTCTTGTACTTTTTGTCAGCCTGGAAGCTATTCTTCAGGAGATAGCTTTGGAGAGTGTAGAAGCTGTAGTGCAGTAACTGGAGCGTTAGAGTTTGTAACGAATGGTTCAAAAGATTGGACACATGCAGGTGCCACACGTCTTGATTGTGACTTTAACTGTAAGTGAGGCTATGCATACAAGAATAATGGTTGAACAGATAGATCGTGTACAGCATGTTATTTTGATCAGGGAACATGAACTCGATCTCCATGAGGGCAAACGACCGAATGTAAACCATGTGATCCAAAGCCAGTAAACTCACATTATACGGGTGGACCATTCACGACCCAGCAGTGTAACTGGGAGTGTGACGCTGGATATTATCCAAGAGGTTGAGCGTGTGTAAAGGCGACATGGCAACGAAGAACCAGAACAGGATGTAATAATTCATGAAGACGAAAAGACGGTTATAAAGAGACCTATCAAGTATGTAGTGATGGATTGTGAAATGATAATGTGCCAACAGGAGTTTGTAATCACTGGTGAGCAAGACAAAACGGTAGTAGGACTCCAAATAGTGATACTACTTGTAATCCTCCATGGTGGACAGGGGATACCTGTGGAGGTTGTAATGGAAGATGCTGAAGTGTTAGTGTGAGCTGTAGTAAGCGTCTCGTAGATGCAGCGGGTACTACACACAATACTAGCACACGATCAGAGTCAAGATATTGTGGAGCTTGTGCAACTCCTCCTGGATGATGAGGATGATGAGGATGATGAGGTTGCTGATGTAGGTATGAGTTTAGTAACTATGGAGAGGGCGAAGACATGTGATTCCCAGGATGGTGTTCATTGTGATGTGGTGCAGCTGAGGTGTCATCCGATTCTAATGGAATTAGTTACGTCTGCAGACCTTTTGGCGCAGGTGGGAGATCAAGAACATGTCATAAGACTTGTAAACCATGACTTTCAGCGAGTGTTTCTCTCTCAAACCCATCTTCGTCTTATCCATGGTATCGAAATATAGATGCAAAATGTCATAGGTAAGAGTCTTTAAGCATAATAGATATGCGAGATTCTTTCCCCATATAGTTATAATTAAACAAAATGAATCCTTCAAAAAAAGATGCCCTCAAATCTGAGTGCATCTTTTGTGGTAGTAGCTTTTAGAAGATCAAAAAAATGGTGATCCAAATTTGCGCGAGATAGGGAGTAATCCGTGTTCCTCATTCTATATCAGAGATTAAATAGTTAGAATTGTTAGCTATTATTTCATCTATTTCGTCTAATCTCACAGAAAAGCAAGAAGGCAAGATGGAAAAAAAGAGAGAAATTTGACAAAGAAAAATAAATGCTTATACTTTAACGTAAAGAATTTTAGACCTTAACTGTGCTAGTATGACTACCAGTAAAAAGAAAAACCTTAGATGGAAAGCTCTCTCTGCTCCACTTATTGTTGGAGCGGTAGGAGTGTGAACTTTTTTAGGGATGAATTGGCTCTGAGATTTAAGCTCTGCAAATTCATCATCAATTTCTGAGTCAAATAGAGTTTCCGTGGAGGGGGTAGAAAACTCAGCTCAATATCTTACCTCAATGGTACTTCATATGGGGGATGAATGACCTAATGATACGAAAGTAGTAACATTATACTATGATACTGGAGCAAAAGCTCTCCATATTAGTGGAAACGTAAATGCTAATGCACTGATTATTGGAAATAAGAATGAAGCGCTTTCAGGGACTACAGCAATTGGAGGAGAAGGGAATAAAATCCAGAATGGAAGTGAAAATGCACTGATTATGGGAGGAAAGGATAATTCTCTGGCTTCTGCCACAAATTCTATTGTCCTCGGAGGAAGAGGAACTGTAGCGTCCAGTGCAAATAACTTAGCGATTATTGGAGCTTCCGAAACGAGGGTTCCAAAAGAAGGGATAAGTGCACCTAAAAAAGAAAATATCCTTGTAGCTGGAGGTCATGGGAATGTTGTAAGATGATCTAATGTAGTTATTCTCTGAGAAGGGAATAATGAAGCAGGTTCTGATAGTGTGTTGATTGGTAAAAATATCAAGGCAGGGAACGCACAAAAAGTTTTTGTATGGTCAGATAACGGAACCTTTAGCCCAAAGAAATCAGGCGCCTTCTATGTAAATACAAAGAATGGAATCTGATTCAATACGAACGATCCAAAGGTGAAGTTCGATATTGGAGGACTCGGAGGAAAGTGAGCAATAAAAATAGCTGCTAAATGAGGCTTTGTTTCAGCGAGTGGAAAATGTGATGAGCAGTATGCAGGTTTGATGGCATATGTAAAAGCATGAGGAAAATCAGGTCTCTGTGGATGTAATGGAGCAGAGCGAGTTCCGCTCAGTTCAGATCCATCTACACACGGAGTGTGTGTAAATATGAATCAAAGAGATTGTACAGGATGAGTTGCAAATGCAGTTTGGAAGACCCTAGGTCAAGCATTACCAAAATGGAATCCAGAGCTTAATGCAGGAGACGGAGGCTGGGAAGACGTGAAATGGGTATATGGAGGGATCCAATACCCAGGTTCTACAGGTAAGGAGTGTGGATATACTTGTCAAACAGGATACCATGCTGGAGCAGATTTCCCAGATGGATGGCAGATGTGAGGGTGTAAAGCATGTACCGAGATTGCGAATAGATATACGAAAGAGAAGCCAGATGGTTCAACCCTTAGTGGATGGTGGACACCAGGGACAGGGAATGATAACTGTCATTTTGGTTGTAAAGGAGGCTATAAATACAAAGACCAGCCAGGAGTAGAAAGATCCTGTAGTGGATGTAATATAGGAACCTATACCCCAGAGAATAACCAGCGAGCAGAATGTAAAGATTGTGTAAAACCAATAATCAATAAACAAGGGTTGCAGGAATTTATCACCTATGCAAGCACAAGAGGAGGGACAGCAACGACGATCAACTCAGGGTTTAAAGCATGGACGACAACCGGAGTATCCAGCACCTCTTGTCAGTTTCACTGTGATGAAAGATTCGGACGAGATCATAGAGACCTAACGAATAAGTGATCCTGTACCTTTTGTGCAGCTGGAAGCTATGCTTCAGGTGATCTAGCACAATGTGCATCATGTACACCAATAACTAATGCAGCATCATGGGCTACGAATGGTTCAAAAGACCGAACAGATCCATCTTCGAGTAGGTTAGATTGTGATTTCAATTGTCCTGGTGGATATATATACAAGAATAATGGTTGAACAGATAGATCATGTACCGATTGTGGAGTTGGACAGCGGGCAAAGCCTGGACAAGATACCACTTGTAAACCATGCACTAATAAGCCAAACGATCCTAAAGCTTACTATACCAGTAGAGGAGATAATAATAATTGTAGTCGAAATTGTAGGGATGGTTACACAAGAGTAGGAAATCAGTGCGTAAAAGGCTACAAGGGATGATGGACTACCTGTTATCCTAGTTGCGGTAGAACATGCACCATACGAAGAACGGTGACCTGTAAAGACTGATGGGGTAATGACGTAGCGAAACATCTCTGTCATGGATGGGACACGGCCACAAGTGATACGGTCTATTGAGATCCATGCCCTCCACCAACACCACCAACACCACCAACACCTCCTTCTGGATGATCATGTGATTGAAATTGAGAAGGTGGTCCTTGTGGAAAATTTGTATGAAGTAAGTGGGCATATTGCTGTGACCCTTTTATGTGTGTAAATCATGTTTGTGTAAAGCCTGGATCTCCACAACCGCAACCAAAGCCAAATCCGCAACCGCAACCAAAACCAAACCCACAACCGCAACCAAAACCAAACCCACAACCGCAACCAAAACCAAATCCACAACCAACTCCAAGCTGTAAACCATATGGAAATAGTTGTACTTCAGATAGTCAATGTTGTCATTGATTAACATGTAAAGCAAAGTCAACTGGTTATTGTCATAAAGCACCTAATGCATGAAGATGCGTTAAAAATATTAAGCGCACCGTTACAGGACTTGCAAAGGGTTGTGGAGATCCATTAGCACCACATGTTGCTGAAATAATGGAGAGAAATTGTCACTCTGATTCGGAGTGTAATTACCTAAATTCAAGCAGCTCGTTTTCTACTACAGAGTCAGTAGAGACAAATGGTGGCGAGAGGGCTGGGAACTGATGATTATGACCGAAACCCTATAACACTTGTAGTTCCACAACGACTATTCGATGAAGCTGTGATATGTCGCTTTCCCTCCACGGGACTAAATGTTATAACTATTCTGAATCCAAATGTAAGAATGCCACATTATGTGAATGGGTCTCTACTTCACCATCGGGGAAAGAGTGTCTTCCCTAATCATTAAGAAAATGACTTGCCCTTTTTACATATAGAAATCTTGCTAAGAAGAAAGAAAGTCTATTACATCTATAAAATATTTTTCGCTCTCCTAAGAGAAGGAAGTTTGTCTAAAAAATATCTATACAAAATAACGACTTATATCTATATGAGAAAAATAGTAGTAGAAAAACCAGATTCCCTATTAGTATCCAGAATCAAAGATTGCAAAAAACCCGCGTTGCGGGTTTTCTTGTTCTTCTTCTAAATGCCCTCAAATCCGAGAGCATCTTTTTGCTTTTCTTTACATCTACCCCTTACAAATCACCTTCCTTGCGACCAAAAACGAATTATTCGCTTTATGCCAGTCTTCAACCTTTTTGCCTCCCTTATCAAGAAAATAGCACTTCTCTATCCAAAATCCCGCCATCCCCGCAAGCTTCTTCAGCTCTTCAAGTCCAAAGAGATGATAATACCTGTGATATACTTGCTTCTTCGCTTTCCATGGGATCATCACATCTCTCCAGTCGGCAGTTCCTAGAGTAAAAACAGCCTTCAAACCGGACTGAAGCACGACCTTCCAATGCTTTTTCAGAAACCACTCCGAAAATGCTCGATTCGTCATCACGAGGAGCCCCTCATAACGGAGTGCTCTATAGGCATTCTTCATTACTGCCAATCTTGCTTTTGCTCACGGGATATGCTGAAAGCTCGCACAGGCTACTGCTGCATCAAACGACTCCTGCTTACATCCTTCAAGGAAACTCGTCATCTCGTTACAGATAAACTTACGTCCAGGATTGGCTTCCTTCGCATACTTCAATAGCCCTGAGGAAAGATCAACTCCCGTATAGCTAAACTTCCTTCCCCATGCTTGGTCAAGATAGGAAACCAATCTTCCGCTCCCGCAGCCAAGCTCCAGAAGTTTCGGACTCCCCATTTCCAAACTTTCCAATGCTTCCAATAAGCGTTCCCCATCAGGTCGATGCTTTCTTCTCGTCTGGGCGTATTTCTGAGCCTCAGCAGTATAAAATTGCTCTAGTTCATCTATTATCTTCATCCTTCTTTCGCCACAAGTAAACGAGCTAACTCTATCATTTTCGCTCCCGATTGCAAGGAGTTTCTCCCTCAGGAGAGTCAGATTTCTTTTTGATTTTCTAGATCAATTCCGTATGATAAAGCTGTTTTAGCTTTTTCGCACCAAGATGCAGCTCATTACGAGAAATAAAAGAGCCACTTTCGATTATCAAATAGAAAAAACCTATGAAGCCTGAATCGTCCTCAAAGGTCATGAAGTGAAATCAATCAAGACTTCCCATATCAATATTCAGGATGCGGTCGTGAGAATCGATAATCGTGAATGCCGACTCTACAATATGGATATTCCGCTCTATGAAAAGACCTCTCCCATTCTTGTTCCGTATTACCAAGCGAAAGCCAAGAGGAAGCTCCTTCTCAACAAGAGAGAAATCGCGAGAATTGCTTCAGCGCTTGATAAGCCAGGGATAGTGCTCCTTGCATTAGAAGTCATAGTTACCAAAGGTGGTTTCATCAAAATCAAACTCGGGCTAGGGAAGCTTTACAAAAAAGTAGAAAAAAAGCAGATCCTCAAGGAGAAAGACATCAAAAAACAAATGGATAGAGAGGTGAGTGCTTACCACTATTAATCCTCTCCCGCCGTCATTGCGAACAAAGTGAAGCAATCTAGAGACTTCAAACCCGTCATTGCGAACGAAGTGAAGTAATCCAGAGACTTCAAACCTGTCATTGCGAACAAAGTGAAGCAATCCAGAAGCTTCAAACCCGTCATTGCGAGCGAAGCGTGGCAATTCAGCAACTTCAAATCTGTCATTGCGAGCGAAGCGTAGCAATCCAGAAGCTTCAAATCTGTCATTGCAAGCGAAGCGTGGGAATCCAGAGACCTCAAACCCGTCATTGCGAGCGAATCTTGGCAATCCAGAAGCTCTAAACCCGTCATTGCGAGCGAAGCGTGGCAATCTAGTAACTTCAAACCCGTCATTGCGAGCGAAACATGGGAATCCAGAAGCTTCAAATCTGTCATTGCAAGCAAAGCGTGGGAATCCAGAAGCTTCAAATCTGTTATTGCAAGCAAAGTGTGGGAATCCAGAGACTTCAAACCTGTCATTGCGAGCGAAGCGTGGCAATCCAGCGACCTGTTCCCCGTTCATCCTGAGGAGAAGCGGAACAGACCTAAAAACAAGCAAAAGAATAATCCTTCATCAGTTTATTTCTTACAACGCATGAAAATCATCTACAAAAAGGGTATTCGCAACGGCTATGCCAAGCTTGAAGAGGGGAGCGTGTGCCTGATTATTCCGTCTATTATGCAGGGCGATCAAGCCTTCCTCCAGAAAATGCAAACTCTAGGCGAAAAACTCCAGCAAAAAGCCGACCAAAAGCAAAAAAATCAGATTTTTTCTCCTGAGGGCGTCTTGCTCTTTGGCGAGAGAATCCCGCTAACGGACCTCCCCCCGATGAAGGACCAAAAACAGCGAACTGCCTTCTTCAAACAAGAACTCTTTGACTACGCAAATCCGCTCCTGCAACGCTTTGCCAGTGAGCTTGGCTTCCCGCCTATTCCGCTCACGATCAAAAAAGTGCAGTCCAAACGAGGATCCTGCACCTATGATAACCGTATTATGCTCAATCTTTCCCTCGTGCATCTCCCGACGAGGCTCACGCAGTATGTTGTTGCCCATGAGGCGTGCCACCTGCTAGCCAAGCACCATCAGCCGAGTTTCCGAGCCCTTGTAGCCAAGTTTTGCCCTCATTATAAAGCATTGAGGAAAGAGTTAAAAAATCAGATTTTTATTTCCTAGTTAACCTTCTCTTGAAAGGATTTTCACCTCTTGAATGCTAATCATCAAGTTTTTTCATCATCGTAGAGCTTCGTTTGTCTCGCCAAGTCTGATAGTTATCATTAGTCCAGACCGAATAAAGATTTCCAAGTATGATGATTAAGTAGAGGAGTGCTACTATCGCTGTAGCAATACTTGAAAGCATTTCAATTCCCGTTGCTTGTGCCACTCCAGAAAGAACCGCTCCCAAGAGTGCCGGCATAATCAAAAGCCCCCACTTAAAGAAAACCCTCTTTATGAGCTGTTTTTTATTTAAAGCAGTGCCTTGCTGATTAGTAAGTTGGAGCTCCATCAGCTTTTCCACCACTCATGGGGTTCACTGAAGATTGCACTGCACTCCGTATCGGTTGAGCATCAAAAATCCCGCGATCAAAAATGCTAATGAAAACGGCATAGCAAACGCTCCTGTAAAGAGTGGAGCTCCAAACATCGTCGAAAGTCCCCATACGATACCGAGTCCTGTAGTAGGGAGCATGAGTTTTACCAATGGTTTCAGAATCACTCTCGCAATGAGGTATCTAATCTTTCCTTCATCCTCATAGAGTGCAGGGATGACAAATAGCGTCATCATCGTAGCAACGCTCAATCCGAAGATAATCGTCCATGCAAGCGGAGCAAACATTCCGTCTCCAGTCAAGGTAACCATTCCGATTACCGTAGTCAGTGTCGTGCTGAGAATCGGTTTGAGCCTTGATTTTGCGCTTTCCTTGATGGCTTGGGGTCTAGAGTAGCCGAGTTTCTGGTTCTCATTTGCACTATCAATGAGAATGATCGCATTATTTACTACGATTCCCGTCAAAGCAATAAATCAGATCAAGAACATCATTCCATAGGGAATCCCAACGATCCAGAGTCCATACGTTGCTCCCAAAAATCCCATAACCACACTATAGAGGATAATTCCCGGCTGAGTATAGCTATCAAACTGCAGCACCAAGATAGCAAAAATCCCGATAATTGAAATCAAAAACGCCATAAGCATCGCATTCAAGAGATCAGCATTATCTTCCGTTTCTCCTCCTTTTGCATAAGTGACTCCTTTAGGAAATTTGTAGGATTGTGCAAATTGTGTGAGAGCAGCATTTACGTTTTCAGCCTTTGCCCCTTGCTCAAGGTTTGATTGCACAGAAATCGTGATCGTGCCGTTATCCCTTGAAATCTTGCTAATCGCAGGAGCAAAACTATAGGATCCTACACTCGCAAGGGCAACCTTCCCTTGTTGGGTCGAGAAAAAGCTTCCCATGAGGTTGTCAGGACTGACCTCTTTTGTAAAATCTGCATATTTAATCTTGAGGTCATGGGTTTCAATCCTATCAGTGAAGGAGCCAGCTTTGATACCATTTAGTGAAAAATAAAGTTCGGGTGCAAAATTTCTTGGCGTCAAATTCAGTAGTGCTAACTTTTGTCTATCAAGGGTAAAAACAAACTCTCCAGGACTTTCTTCAGCAGTGCTCTTTACATTCTTAGTTCACGGCACACCTTTGAGAAAAGTTTTGAAGTCCTCGACTACACGTATGAGTTCAGTCAGCTCATCAATACTACTAGCAGTAAGTTTGATACCAATTTCAGCACCATCACTTGGACCATTGCTCTGCACTTTGGATTCCACGGTAATTCCCTCTTGTTTCAAGAAAGCAAGCTGCTCTTCAATCTCCTTTTCAATAGCAAAGCTGTCTCTTTCTCTCTCTTCTTTTGGCACAATACGGATACTCAAAGTTGCCGTATTATCTGTTAGCTTCCAACTGTAGTTACTTAGCTCAGGAAGCTTCCCAATGATGGATTCAGTTTGTTGAGTCTTTGCATAGAGCGTCTCTGTAGTAGTCCCTTCCTTCGCAGACAAAACAATCGTAAGATACTCGTTATCCGTTTTTGGCATCATCAAAAATCCTACCCTCGGACTGACAAAAACAACCGTGATGATCAGGAGAATAATCGGAATCAGAATCAGGGTAATCCTCGTCTTAGCACTTTTCAAGAGGGGAGTCAGCGTCCTCTCATATCGAGAGATCACCGCAGAAAAGATACGTTCACGAACCCCAGAGGCTTGAGTGTTCTCAAGCAGAGTTTTGTCTGATCTATCGTCTGCAAGCAGCGCTTGTTCTTCAGGATTGAGGAGATTTTCATCCTCTGAGCTTGAGGTGTAGCTGGTTCTATTCTTAGTAAACTTTGAAAAAAGTGCTGGTGTCAGCGTAAGTGAGATAAAGAGTGAAGCCAGAAGCGTAATAAAGATCGTGATCGGGATAAAAGACAAAAACTTCCCCATAATCCCTGGCAAAGTCAGCATCGGCACGAAAACAATAACCGTCGTAGCTGTCCCGGAAATCAGCGAATTTTTATACGCTCTCACAGAGAGCAATGCCGCATGCATTGGAGAGAATCAGAGTTTTATATTTTCACTTGCCCCTTGAATGATTACCGTTGCCGTATCAATAGCAATTCCTAGACAGATAATCAGTGAGAAATTAGTCAAAAAATTCAGACTCAATCCGAGATAGTTCAGCACAAAGAACGTCACGAAAAATGCTAAAGGAATAGAAACCGTAGCCACAAAAGACTCCATCGCCCCGACAAAAAATCCCACAATCAAAAAGACGATCAGCATCGTGCTAAGCATATTGACTGCTAGATTGTTGTAGTCTTTGGAGAGTTCTGCACCAAGATCCAAGGTATAAAAAGAGCTCAGCTCGGCATATTCAGGATCTTTAAGAGCAGCTGCTATACTTTCTTTCGCCTGCTTACTACTAGAGAGAATACTGGCTCCTGCCTTTTTATTAAACGTTAAGCTAACTGCAGCTTTTCCAATCCCTTTCTCTTTGGTCCCGACACGGAGAATGCTATCTTTATCGTCATAGACTTTCTTGATCTCCGCGAGCTGACCAAGCGGAATACTTTTTCCTTCCCCCAATAAAATTGGCAACGCCTGCAGTTCTTCCTCAGACTTAAGTTCTCCATCAATCCTAAAATCATAGTTCATCGTTCAGAGTTGATGATTTCCTAGCGGTTGGTTGCTCGTAAAGGATTGAAGCTGCCCAGCAATCTGAGTAAGTGAAAGCCCAAGACTCTCGATTCTCTGCTTATCTACCAGAAGCTCAAGAGTATACTTATTTCCTCCTTCGATCTCTATAGTATCAATAGCACCTTTTCCTTCCAGTTCTGCTTTGAGTTGATTAGCTTTGGTCTTGAGGTAGTGCTGATCCATCGCAGGATTTTCAGCATAGAGGAGCAGCGTAAAAAGCCTATCTTTAGGAGTGTCAATCTCAGTAACCGTGGGAGATTCTACATTCTCAGGAAAAGAAAGCTGACTCACTGCATCTTTAATCTTGGAACTCATATCGGTTGCCTTAACTTTGTCCGTTAGTTCGACAAGGATAGAAGAAACATTCTTGCGAGAGGTCGAGGTAAGCTTCTTCACTCCATCCATATTCTTGATCTTCTTCTCAATCTTCTGGGTGATAAGCTGATCAATCTCACGAGGATTCCCTCCAGGATACACCGTCGCAATAGAAACCATTCCGAGTTGAACTTCAGGGTAGGACTCTTTTGGGAGGCTCATCAGTGCAGTCAGTCCCAACATCACGATCAATCCCAGCACCAGAAACGTCGCTCTCCACTGCTTAATCCAAAATCAAAAAAAGCCTCCTTGGAGCTTCGCCTTAAAAGATGCTGTATCTTTCGTCATTCCAAAAACCTAAAGCTAAAAATCCAAGCTATTACAACGAATTCCTTTCAAAAAGCAAGAGGGATTTGGAGGAAAAGCAGGGGAGTACATCCTTCTTTCAAAGAGAAAAACCTGAGTTTACACCCAGATTTTTTCTATTTTTAGTATTGAGACTTATGACATCAAATTCCTAATGCCCATCAATCATTCCTTTCAGGACCTTGTAGTCAATCTTTCCTGTTCAGAGGAGCGGGATCGCTCCAATTTTCTTGATATGATTAACCTGAATCAGATTAGAAACCCCTTTCGATCTCAAATAGCTATTGACTTCTTTCAAGCTAATCTTCAGGTCAACCACAAAGAGCGTTATTTCTATCCCATGTTCATGCTCTTTCCCCTCAAGTGCAAGATTCGCTTCTTCGCTATTCCCTCGTTGCTCCAAGAGAAGTCCTTCTAGAAACGGCAGAGAAATCATCTCTCCTCACAGCTTCAAAAACCTTTTCTTCCTTCCAGTGATGTAGAGATAACCATCCTTGTCGCGATAGCCCAAATCTCCCGTCCTATACCAAACCTTTCAATCCTGCTCCCAGAATGGGCTTTCAATGCTCTGATCGGGATAGCCGGAGAAAACATTCGGACCGCAGTAATAAATCATCCCTTCTTGATTCTGCTTCAATGCTTCTTGTGTGCTGAGGTCTAGAATGCAAAGCTCACCATTTCCTACAGCAATCCCTACCGATTGAGCTTTCTGCTTTTCAATCGGATTGATTGCAATGATTGGACTACACTCAGTAATCCCATAGCCTTCAAGAATCACCCCATGAGGCACCGCTTGCCTAAATCTCTCAAATAAACTCTCCGAACACTTCTCTCCTCCCGTAATCACATAACGCAGTGATGCAAGCTGCTCACTTTTCGCAACATTCAAAAGATTCCTCAAGAAGGTCGGAGTCGTCGCAAGCAATGTAGGTTTGCTATGAGCAATCAATTGGGCAACCGTCAACGAATCATTAGGATCAGGTGTGCTGACACTCCTAAACCCCGCTACCAACGGAAACACCGTATTGACCGTAAACCCAAAACTATGAAACGGTGGTAAATAACAGAAGAATCTCTCATCTTGCTTGATATGCATAATGCTCAATGCTCCTATCAGATTAGAAATCAGATTCTTGTGGGTGAGTGGCACCGCTTTCGGTAGGGCCTCACTTCCTGAGGTATAAAGCACGACCGCAGGATCCTCACTAGACTGAGGAGGCAATGGGAATACCCAGCTCTTCGCCAAAGCCTTGAGCTTGCGATAAAGCGGAATCTTCTTCAATAAATCCTCCAAAAAGATAAATTCATACTCTTTCAGCCGTTCAATATTGAGCTTGTTGAAAAACGCTTTTGAGGTCAGAATCTTTTTCGTCTTTGAAAACTTCACACAGTGTGCAAATGCACTTTGAGGATGCGTCCAGTTCATCATTACCGGCACTTTTTCTGCCAAATATGCTGCCAAGAGCAATACATTCATACTTCCGACCGCTGGCAACATAATCCCAATCTGCTTCCCAGGGATCGCTTTCAGATAGTCGCTAATCAAAAACGCTTTCAACACAATGTCTTTCCTCTTTTGCATCCCATACATCACATCATAGCTCTGCGTTGCATTCGGATCAGCCTTCCATTGCTTCCTAAACAGCTCCAAAATCGTCATATCTTCATCAAACTCCTGCTGAGGCTCGCCATACTCCTTGTTCTCTAGCCTCCATTCACAAGGAGGGAAATCAGATTTTTCATTCGCGGTTTTCCCCATCGCCATCGCTACCAAATCCGCAACCGTTTTCAGTTCTAGAAGGGGAGTATTTGATGCTCCTGCATAGCGAGTCAGGATGAAATTCTTGATCTCCGCCATATCAAGCGAATCTAAATACAGATCCAAAATCAGATTACTTTCTAGTGTAATCTCTGCTTGCTGAGGTAAGTCCCTAATCCTCCTTAGCTCCGCACAAACCGTCGCTACAACCTCCTCAGCAAATTCAAATCCTTCATAGCCATTCACTGCTTGGAGATCCTCTATAGAATTTCTCACGTGTGCAGGCAACACTTTCCCTTCGACATCGTTGTAGTAGAAAAAGTGAGGAATGTATTTTACCTTCTCTTCGCCTTTTTCGTTATAAAACGCTTCTAAAGTCTGATTGAAAACCTCTAATCCTTCTTTGCTCGCTTGTTTGACTTCTTCCGTCATATCACAAAACTCCAGCTCAACCTTCCTCCTTGGTGAGAAAACAAACCCATTTGCTAGCAGATAGAAAAGCCCTTTCACGATCCCCCCGATCAAACTCGGTGTCTCTCCTGTCCAAGCGTTCGACCAAATGCTTCCCCAGAGCCCTCTGGTTCTTACAAGCAAAACTCTTGTCTTTTTCCCTAATCCTTGCACTGTCTGATACGCAGCTCTCTTCCCTCACAGCGATTCAAACCCTTGCCCTGCTAGTTGCCCAGACGGATACAGCAATACCGAATCCCCCTGTGCCAACGCTTCTTGTAAAGCTTCCATGGCCGAGTTGAGCTTCTCTTCTCTCGGTGCTAATCCTTTCTTCTCTCTTGCCATCTCGACGATGCTAATCGTCCCGATCCAACGAAATAGCCACCTCAAAAAGAAATTCTCCGCAAACCTCGAAGTCGCTACCGGTCTCAGCTTCCTCTCCGGATAAAACATCGCCCACAACAACACAGGATCCAAATACGCGATATGATTCGGCAGGATGAAATAGTTGTATTCTGGATCGAGCTTTGGAAAATGCTTCACACTAATCGTGTAGCGCGCTTTCATCATCCAGAGAAAAAGCTTGGTAATTCGTTGCATAGCAAAAAAGGGAAGATAAAACTTACCTTCTAGTATAGAAACTTTTCTTATTTTAGCAAGTTTTCTTTCCCTTTTTTATATCTTATCGTGTTAAAAAAAACAGAAAAATCTGATCTCCTCCAAAGGGTGTCCTCCGCCCTCCAGTAAACCTCCTCTTCGCCTCCCTCGCGCAGATGGGAACAGTGAGAAAATTAGCGTTTTCTCCCTCGCGCAGACCAGTAGCATCAAATCCTCCTCTATGCTCGTCCTCCTGTCCCTCCTATAAATCCAAAAAAAGTGGAGTTTCTCGCTATCCAAGCAATCCACCCCACCGAAAAGATCAGATTTTTTCTTGTTTTACAGAAGAGGGGAGAGGGTACTTATTTAAGCAAATCTCGTCTATTCTCTCCTATCTTCCCAAGCACTGGCACATCTTGCGCTTGAAAAAAGTTTACCTTTAAGATTGTGTGTCTCTGAATTTTCGTATATTCATCTAGTGTCATGATCAGGTATCATCTATTTGGATAAGGGTCAATCACAATCCATCAAAATCTTTTGTCCAAGAAGGCGGCTGCTGCATGATTATTCATGCAAATTTGCATAAAATTAATTTCACATTTTAGCCTACGCCTTAGTTCTTCCGTAGCATCAATAATTTCCTTTGCTGTTAATCCTCAGTGCCAATAAAGAAGATTTCCCCTCTCCTTGACAGGCTGTGGATACGATGTAGTTCTACCATCTAGAGTCCCTCTGTATGCTTCACAATTACATTCCTTGGGTCCCTTCTTTTGTCACTTCTTTACTACATCGGCAGAGAAATTTTTTCCTAATAAATTACCCGCCATACACTTTTTTGAGGTGTAGACATAGTTAATGACTTTGACAGCATCTCACATAGGAATATCTAGTCCTGCTATATCTTTGAATAGGTTTCTACAGGTTTGCGCACAATATGTCGCCCCATTATTTGAATATTTAGCTTGAGGTTTTGTTATTATCTGTCCCTTATGATCATAGAGCACGAGACTATCTTGTGCATCAGTAAGGTTGGTTGGCTTAGAATGAAGTCCAATACGCTCAAAAGTTTTTCTTGCTATAGGTCAGCTTGGAAGGTATTTTCTTATGCCTTCAAGATCAATGAAGATTGTTTCTCCCTTCCTCCGATTTGCTCCCCATAGTATATTTTCGTGAATATCTACATTTTGATGAAAATAGTAGAGTTTCCCGTTTTTCTTTATCGTACAAAATTTCTTCACTAGTCGCTCAAAAGTCTCGATATTATCATCATTTATCCTTTTCTGTCCATCCTTAGTTCGATATCAAACTTCCGGTCATGAAAGGAATCTTGTTAATATCGAGGCAATAGGTTCATTATCCGTAATCGATAGCTTATATTTAAACCTAGCTCTTTCACTCTCAGGAACTGGATCTCAAATTACAGCAGTATTTATCGAAATCCTTTTCCTTATGCTATCTCTTGTAGCTGGCATCCTTATTTTGATGATATCTCCAGGATTAAGCTTAGACTGTAGGTTAGGAAAAGACGCAGTAGATGTTCCCTTCTTTACCTGTTTGATAAGCTTAATCTGCGGGTTCTTTGTAAGAGTAGAGAATACTGCTTTTTTTGCAAAATCATCATTCTTAAGACCTGAAAGTCAAACATTCTCCATGATGATACTTGACCGAGAATCTCCCTCTTTTACAGTATAGAGAACTTCCTCAGCAGTTAAGATTTCCTCAATTTCCTTCGTGCTTTCGTCCGCGGTAGTTTGTCTATCATTTGGTGCACTTTCGATTCGTTTAGTAATAGATTCCTCATTGTCTCCTCCCCTTCTATAGTCAGAAGGAGTACGAACACCAGTGGATGTATCACGGTAGCCCGTGTAGTCCACTTCTTCTATTAAGGAACGCTTAGATTCATCATCATCACTACACAAGAAGTTATCTTTTGAGTGTATCAAAACGGAGAACAAACAAGCAGCAACAGCAACAAAGGCAAGCTTGAGTTTTTCCTTATGAAAGTTAACGATAAGATTTCCCGTATTAGGAGTGTTTGATTTTTTCATGAAATTTTCATCAATCATATAAAAAGTAAGACATTCTTTATTTAAAGTTATCTCGATCCCAGCTTATTGTCGGTGTAAGTTTTCAAATTCTTTTATTTTTATGACTATGACATCTCCAGGACTTAAGTTTCTTGGATCAAACTTTCCTTTTGTAGTTTGCCCTTCCTTTATTTTCATAATAAATCCCTTCTCACATGCCACACGAATAATATCCTCTCTTACACAAGAGATCCCGTTTAGTGTTCAGCTGCTTTTGAGATTCGTTACAATGGAATACATACTTTCACCTTCTTTTACAAAATGAGAGAGTTCTCCTGTAGCTGATACTTTGTCGATAGTCTCTGATTCTGAGTCTCTCTTGATAGAGTCTTTTTGTTCAGTAGTAACTTTTTTAGGATTCTTCTTTTTCCATGAATTTAAGGTGTTAGATACTGGGAGTCATAAGGAAAAACCTAAGAGAATAGCTATATACCATTTATTTCTTTGTAATTTCTGCTTAATGTTCTCTCCCAGAGTAGTTATGGAATTGGTATTCACTGTTGTGTCTACGTTCTGATGAGGAGTTCTGTGTTTTTTGTTGTGGTTATTTTCGCCATTTCTCTCTCCTCGGCTATTCTCTCTTTGAGGCACTCTGTTCTTTTTCCATTTTCCCTGCTGAGGATTATCATACTCTTGTCTGCCTGGATTGGAATCTCTGTAGTTTTTATTGTGGTTATTTTCCCCATTTCTCTCTCCTTGGCTATTTTCTCTTTGAAAGTCTCTGTTCTTTTTTCATTTTCCATCATGCTCTTGTCTGCCTGGATTGGAATCTCTGTGTTTTTTGTTGTGGTTATTTTCCCCATTTCTCTCTCCTTGGCTATTTTCTCTTGGGAGAGTAGCTTGAGAGTCTCTGTCCTGCTGAGGATTATCATCTTCTTGTCCGCCTGGATTAGCTTCAAGAGTCTTCTTTATTTCTTCACTAAATCCAGGCTTATGCTTATCTAGAAGTTTACAATACTGTTGTTCTGTTTTTTCTACTTTTTTAGCAAAAGCGCGGTTAATACCTAACGCATTTATAAGATCACGCACATTAAGCTCCTCTATGTCGTTACCTAAAATATCTTTTGACATGAGTACAATATACAAGAATTAAAAATCAAATACTGATTAATTTCAAATTTTCTGCATGTGTTTTTGTAGGGCTTTTTGGAGTTTGGTTTTATTGATTTTTATAGGTATGCCATATTTGAGCATTGATTTTCAATTAAGTTCTTCCTCTCCTTGCCATATGATTCCTCATTCATTGAGAGCATCTTGCATATGCTTAAAGCTCAACGTAGAATCATTCAGAACAAGTGAGCTTTTACATAAAGCAACAATTCCTAATCACCATGGAATGTTAGAAGGAACGATCTCTAGTATCTCCTCAGCATTTGAACTTTCATGATCATTTATCTTCCCAAAATGTGGATTATTTGCATCTGAAAATCAGATTTTTAGTCTTCCATTTGATGTCGTGCCCTGAGCAAGAATACTCTGCATCGCGTTAACGAGCTCAGTTTGATTGACGACGACAATATCTCAAACATTAACTTTATCAGAGCTTCTCAAAGGAGAAATGTTTAGTTCCCCCTCAATTCTCTCCATTTTTCAAATGATAAGAGGATTGCTATCAATAGCTTGTTGTATATCTCTAAGAGCAAGACCTCCAGGAAGTTGAGCCTCACAGATCTCGAGAGCTACCTGTTGCTGCTGAATCTGAAAACTGGTTAAATTAACGTCTCATTCTATTCCCCACTCTCCTACAGCCTTCATGAATTCTTCATTTGTCCCTAAAAGATACTCTGAAGAATTTGCTCATTCAAACTCTTCGTATTGAGTATGTTGAAGGTTAAGGTATCTTGAGTTATCGCTTTGTGTGGGATTAGGACTATGACATCATGCAATAACCAATCAAATAAGAGTGTAGTAAATCTTATTTTTCAGTTTTTCTCTCTTATCCGCAAAAATTTTGTTAGTCACAGAATTTTTATTAGCTACAGAATTTTTTTGCGAAGAAGGATATGTTCTATTGTGTGATATTTTTTTCATAGTTTTTCTACTAAAAAGATAAATATCAATAGGAAGATATATATATACAATAAAAAGTCAATACTTTTTATAAAAAAGTTATAATAAAACAACAAAAGTTTGACAAAAAAAACATTTAGGCTATAATAAAACCATATTTTATTTGATAAAATAAGATCATGGGAGAAATTATGAGAAGTGAAGTCTTTGAATCTCAGGAAGGGAAGACTAGATCAAAAGAATTAAAAAATCTGAATTTTATGATTTTGAAGAATCAAGAAGAATTTCAGAGGCTTACAAACAATCCAAACGTAAAATCAGGGATGAAGAAGATTTTTGAAAGATCTAGCCAAATGGCATTCTCAAAAGAGTGGCAACAGTATGAAAAAATGGATATCCAGAAGGAGCTTACCTCGTTAATAAGGAAGTATCCTGGACTTCGATTAGAGATTAGTGGGATATTAAAATTACCAATAGGTAAAAAAAAGTTTTCTGACTTGACGATGGAGCAGAAGTTAAATTTTACACTACTTCAGCGTGCTCTTCATCCTTCAAAATTTCAAAAGTTGCTTACTTATTCTGAACCAAATACTGCAAAGAATATTATTAAAAACTTTGAAAATGCAAAAAGTGGACTCTCCACAAATATAGAAGACCAGTTTCAAAAGATGAATCTCAAACACTTTTGAGTTATCAAGAAAACATTAGCAACAGAATTCTGACTTACAGATAGCGAAACTATCGCAGTGACAAAATACCTAAGTTTTCTCAAAGAAAATCCCCAGTTTACAGGGAAGCGTGTAGAATATCAGGCAGGATGACGAGAATTGACTATCGGACTTTTAGTGGGTTCCTTACTAACACTAGGAGGGGTGTATTTGTATAACGAACTCTGAAAGCCAAATCCTCATCAAGAAACCACTGAAAATTCTGAAGTTATTACGATATCAGATCCTAGAGATGTATTTAGAATGATGGTACAAGAGAGACGCTATAAACAGACAAGTAAGAAAAAGTTAGAAAAATATAAGATAGATAATAATACAGAAGGTTGGCGAGCAATGGCAGAAAGAGGCTACAAGAAAGCAGCAAATTTTTTCCAGACAAAGGAGTTTAAAATGGGAGTTAATGCTACTGTTTGACTAGAATATGATCTTACCAATCCATCTGACTATAAGATGTGGATAGATCCTAAGGATTGAGTACTGCATGCAGTATTACCAAAACCAAAACCAAGGATTGTCAAAAGTGATGCTTTTATTACCGAGAGATCTAATGAAATAATGCAGGTGTATTCTCAGGAATTTGACAATGCGGAACCTAGAACCCAAAAAGAATTAGAAAAATCGATCTTGGAAGCAGCAAGCAAAGATGTGGATTTTTATAGAGAGGCTCATAAAAATACTAGGGATATCCTTCGATCATATATGAACTCTTTTAAAGAATTGCATAAAATAGAGATCAAAAACGTAGATGTCACTTGGAAATAATAGCAGCCCAATCTAGGTTTGCCTCATTTCCTTTAATCAAAAAGATGCTAATCCTCCATGAAACAGCAAAGTGAGTAGCATCTTTTTTTAAAAATACAGCCTTGAGCCTTCTTCTTTATCTCAAAAAAAGATACCAGAACAGAAAGTCCTGATATCATCAAGGGTCAGTATGCACATAATCTATTCTTTGACGATACCAACCGAATTAAAATCTGAATATACCCGTTAGTTTGCTTAAAGAGAGAATCCTTTCCCTTCTTACTTCAACTTCCTATGAAGCCTCATTACGAAACGGTAAGAGATGCAGAGGAGGAGCAACATAATTCCCCCAATCTCGATCACTCCAACCGCGAGCAAATCAATCGTCAACCCTGACAAATACCCAAAGAGATCAAACCCAAAGAGAGCAGAGAGATAGGAATCAAGCGGAATCAATCCACCCGCAAGGAGAACAATCGCAAGCATGAATGCAAAGCTCAAGCTCATAAAGATCACATTCAGAAACGGTTGCACAATCTGACGGGACGTAGCTCCCAAGAGCTTCTTTGCCTGAATGTCCTCTATAAAATGTGAAAAGATCGTCTTCAAGAAGAAAATCGCAAAAGCAATAATCGTAAGCACAAGCGCTAGCACCACAAAATACGCAAAACTCTGCAAAAAGTTAGAAAGATTGATTACGTTGAGCACTCTTTTTTCTTGAGTTTTGATCGCATTGTCAGAGAGATCGTCCATATTCAAGATTTGAGTCTTGTAGTTTTCGAGGACTCCTTTCATCGCAGCAAACTCATTCTGATCTCCATACCTTACATAAAGCGTTGCAGGTAGAGGATTCTCAAGGTTGTATTTCCTGAGGGTACTTGTTAGATCAGGGATCCTTTTCTCTACAAACTCAAGTGATTCTTGCTTAGAGGCATAATCTACTTTCAATCCTTTCTCTTCCAATGCAGACTTAAGCGCAGCATCAGTGTGATCTTGAGTAGCAGCATCGCTGAGATAGAGATAAACCCCAAGTTTCTCTTTCATCTGGAGATTAAAACTATTCCCGTAGAGTGCTCCAGCGAGGAAAACGTTCATGACAAAGAGTAATACTCCCATCAGGATGCTAATCAGAATCAGTGGAATGCGATACGACTTGAGCAACGTCTTCGTATCTGATTTAATAAGGTTCAATCCAAAGTGTTTCGTTTTCATAAGAGGATAGTCAATACAAAATAAAGGAAGTCTGATTTATTTTCTCAGTTGGAAAAGCTTCTTCGCCTTGATAAACTTCTCAAACAAAGAGATCTTCGTTAGATAGAAGTCAAGCTTCTTGTCCACAAACTTAAGCGAGGCTTGATGCTTGTTGAAGTAGCTAATCATTTCTTGAGCTTTCTTGTATTCTTGCTCGAGAATGTACATCTGGATCAGATTGTAAATCACTTCAGCATCTTTGCAGTCCAAGGCGAAAGCATCTTTCAGATACTCGAGCCCTTTCGACCTGTTCCCATACCAATACTCACAAAGCCCATAACATCTTAGGATCTCATGATTCGTTCCATTGGTCATTTCCATCGCTTTTGAGAGATATTTTCTTGCTTCTTTCCGATTATTCTTCTCCATTTCCAAAAGCCCCTTAATGTAGAGCCCCAAAGGGTCGTTATGCTTCTTTTGTGCGTTAAGAAAATCAACAGCTTTGTCAGCTTTTCCTATTTCACCCTTGCGGTATTGAATATCTGCAATCTGTAAAATAGCATCCTCATTGCGAGGGTCGCGAGACAAGATCGAGTTGACGAGGTTGATGGCTTCGTCAAACTTTCAGAGCTCTTTTAGCTCCTCAATCTCATCAATAAGGCTCTCTGGAATGTAGACCATGGGTAGTTGGTAGGAAGGAAATAAATCATTTCCTAAGTATAGCACAAAAATCTTGAAACTTCAACTTTTTCTCCTCTCTCCCGAAAGATAGGACTTTACATTTTCAAAAAAAAACAAAAAATCTGACTAAAATCATCAAAATACCCAAAGATCAAGGAAAAATCTCCCCTCCACTCCGCAAGCCCCTCTCATCTTGCCTCACTCCAGCACCACCTGAGTGCAAAGTGATACCAGATTGCCTCCCTCCGGCACCACCTGAGTGCAAAGTGATACCAGATTGCCTCACTCCGGCACCACCTGAGTGCAAAGTGATACCAGATTGACTCACTCCGGCACCACCTGAGTGCAAAGTGATGCCAGATTGACTCATTCCAGCACCACCTGAGTGCAAAGTAGTGCTAGATTGAGCTAAAGTTTACCAAAAAAGCTGAAAGGAAAACCAACCCAGCATCACTTCCAGCTTTCAAAACTTTTTTCTCTTCCCAAATGCCCTACATAAGAGGGTAGCTTACATTGATTGCCACCGAAACCTTGAGCTGCCCAAGCGCAATCGTTGAAGTTCCCTCTTCCGCGGACGCTTCATCAGCAAAAGCTACATTAGACTGAGAAGCCATCGCCTTCCTAGCAAAAAATGGCGTAGCATCAACCTCTTCAGAAAGCGCTATAGGCTTGCCGATACGAACGCCTCCAAGCTTTGCGAGTTCCTTAGCTTTCTGTTTTGCTTTTTCCATGGCAAGCGATCTCGCCTGACGAAATAAATCAGTTTTATCTCTAATATCATAGCTGAGGCTTTCAATACCCACTCCTTCAATACCAGAGAGGGTGTTGATGAGATCTTCTAGCACTTTTGCCTTCTTGGCATCGAGCTCGCGAAGAGTGAGAGCCATGGCGTAGGTGGCAGTATAGCCCTTTACCTTCCTTTCTCCTCCTCCAAACCCATAATCATACTCCGTCCCGATCGTAATATTCTGCGTCTGAATATCTTCGGCTTTAATCGGGAAGTTCTTGAGCAGTGATTGCACCTCACTCATCTTAGTCGCAACGAAATTCTGTGCTTCTTTCGTCGTTGGGGCAGTTTTTGAAAGGGAAATGCTGAGGGTTGCCATATCAGGAGCAGCATATACCTCTCCTTTCCCTTGCACGCTCAGTGCGTTGACGCTTTGCTGGTGTTCTCCCTGAGAAATGACTGGTGCAGGAGCTCTCATCTTTCAAAGATTTATTCAAAAGAAAATAACACTGACCAAAATCGTCGTGCAGATAAAGGTAGTTTTCAAAAGTTCCTCTTTTTTCATCGGCATTCAAAAAAGAAAATAAAACTAAAGACAACACTAGCCATTTCAACACAAAAAGCAAGCCCATTCCGAGTAGTATTTAGGAAAAGTATTACACGATGCCTAGCGTTTTGCCCCTTCCTCTCCAAAGTTTTAAAAGTCTGACCCTTTCCCTCAGGCAGAAGCGAGGCAAAAAGTCTCGAAAATCTCAGATTTTGATATAAAATCTCTTGTGTTCAAGCTAAATATTAGTATATACATCAGTGTTGGTTTTTTTATGACCAATTTTTATTTCTTTTCCCCACCACAATGAATGAATTTTTAAACGAAGCAAAAGCAGGAGCAAAAGCTTGGCTTGTCAAGGCAGGAACCTCATTAGCAGTGATCCTTCTTGTAGTGATCGGAGCACGAGTATATAGCTCTTCCAAGAGTGCAGAGTCAGTGATTGATAATCCAACAGAGGAAGCGATCACTTTCAAGCTTGATGGAAAAGACTATACCCTAGAGCCAAAAACTTCTCAGGTGATCAAGCTTCCCAAGGGAGAACACACCCTAGAGTATCTTGGAGAAACGACAAAATTTACCAAGAAAGCTCCTAAGTTTTTGGATACTGACTATTCAGTTATCAATCCTACCAAGTCACTTTACGTTTTATACAATGAAATCTACTGAGAAAATCTTACCGAAACAGAAGCTGATGAAAAGAGTTCAACCTATGATTGTGAAGATGATCAAGGGAAACCTGACAAATGTCCACGAAAATTCCTCTCAGACGCATTCATTCAGGAGTCAGTTGATTACGGATTGGACGAAGCTACCCCTGAGAATGTAGATGTAGCTAAAAGTACACGCTATACTATCAAAAAAAAGCTCTTTAGAGGAGATGATTTCGCTACATATATGGGCGCTGACAATGAAGACGTCATAGTCGAGACAGTGGCTGAATAATCCTTCGCTGCTCCTTCATTTCTTCTCAAAATTTTCGTAGTTGAGGTGTCTCTTCTGCTTGTTTATCTCTTTCAAATAGTATCTTAATGGAAAAAAAGTTCTATATTACTACAGCGATTGCTTATATGAATGCAGGTCCTCATGCAGGGCATGCTTTAGAGATTATCCAGACGGATGCTTTGGCAAGAATGAGGAGATTCCTTGGCTATGAGGTGATTTTTCAGACGGGGAGCGACGATCATGGAATGAAAATCCGAAATGCATCCAAAGAAGCAGGACTGGAGGTTCATGATTTCGTCCAGCAGAATACGCAGCTCTTTAAGTCTTTGTATTCCAAGCTCGACATCTCCTACGATGTCTTTCAGCAGACTTCAAATGAAGCATTACATTACCCATGAGCTCAGTTAATGCGAAAAAAGCTCGTTGAAGCCGGAGATCTCTACAAGAAGTCTTACAAAGGACTCTACTGCGAGGGCTGTGAGGCACTCAAGCTCGAAAAAGACCTCATCAATGGAAAATGTCCCGACCATCCCAATAAAGAGCTCCAAGAAATAGAAGAAGAGAACTATTTTTTCAGGCTTTCAAACTATAAAGATCAGGTAGCAAAGCTGATCAGGGATGGCGTATATCAGATTGAACCAGAAATGAGAAAAAACGAGATTCTCGCCTTCTTAGAAAAGGCTGAAGATGTCAGCTTCTCTCGTCAAAAGGCTAAAATGCCTTGGGGAATCCCGGTGCCTTGAGATGAAGACCACGTGATGTATGTGCGATGTGATGCTTTGACCAATTATTTGACCGGACAAGGCTTTGGACTGAGCGATAAACGAGAAGCGATTTGGCCAGCTGATGTGCATGTGATCGGGAAAGATATTCTGAGATTCCACGCAGCGTTCTGGCCGGCAATGCTCCTTTCTGCAAAGCTCCCGCTCCCAAAAACCTTGCTTGCCCACGGGCATCTCACCCTAAATGGTGCCAAAATGTCCAAGTCTACAGGAAACGTCCTTGATCCAGAGGCGGTTCTTGAGCAATATGGCAGAGATCCCTTTGTATTCAATTTGCTCTATGATGTTTCTCTCAATGCAGACGGAGATTTCTCTATGGAGAGGCTCGCAAATGTGTATAATAGTATGCTGATCGGTGCGTGGGGGAATCTCGTTAATAGAGTAGTGAGTCTTTGTAGTAAATATGGAATTAATCAGGGAAAAGCTGATCCTGAACTCCTAAGATCACGAAACGAAAGCGATGAAGATTTGAATTTTGAGGGGTTCCTTGAGAAGATTGAGGACCGTTATCTCAAGACTTTTGATCTTCAAGGCTACCTTCAGGATTGGTATCGTATCGTTCAAAAGGCAAACGAGTATATCACCAAAGCCGAGCCTCGAAAAAAATGGAAAGAGGAGTCTACAAAAGCCGATGCTGAAAGGGACTTACAGTTCTTGCTCTATATCGTCAAAAATCTCGCCATACTTTCCGCTCCAATACTTACGGTTGGCTTTGAAAAGTTAAAAAACATTTTAGGAATTGACGCTTTACAGGAGATTGATACCAGCAAAAATCTGAATGTTGCACAGGTACAGTCAGCTTTCAATCTCAAGGAGTTTACCGTCGACTTGAAGCCAGAAATTTTGTATGCAAGAGTAGAAATTGAGGCAAAGAGCTAACTATTCCCTTCAACAGAAAAGCCACAAACGATAAAAAAGCTTGAAACTCAAAGAGAGATCAAGCTTTTTTCTAAAAATTTGAAATGATATTCCGAGGCTAATCTTTCAAAACCTTCCCTAGTAATTTTGCAAGCGTCGCTCTCGTTGCAGGGAGGTCTCGATTTTTTTCCTCGCTCAAAGAGCTATCAGGAAGATAGCCTTTCTGTTCAAGAAGTTCTACATAGCGGGTCGCATAATGCCCCTCTCCTTCGTCTTGTTGCCCAAAGAGCATTCTCCCGAGCACCGTCATAATCTGCCCATTAGTAATAGAAAGCTGAGGATTAAACTTTCCCTTATTCCCTTTAAAAAGCCCTTTTGCACAGGATTGCATCAAGACTGCTTTAAGATCAGACCATGCTTGATCTTCATCCGAAAAGGTGCAATCCTTATTCTCAGCAAAGCTAATCGGCTGAGGGAGATGGATGAGCGCTAAGGTAAGCATCTTTGCAGCCTCATCTCTTCTAATAGCTTTATCAGGAGAAAAATCTGATCGAGTTTTGTGGATGGTGAGCCCTTTTTTATTAAGCCTCAAAATAAGTTCGTCATCATCTTCTTTAACGGTACTGACAGATTTGATCTTTATTTCTCCTTTCCCATTAAGGAGTTGCTGAGATGAAGTGAGTGCGCTATTAAGGTCCAGTCCAAAAGCTGAACCTACTCAGAAGATACAGAGTATCCCGCTGAGGGAAATCAGAATTTTCTTCATAAGTAAATCACAAATAGAATATAAAAGGAGAAGAATAACTACGATATAGTTTTGTTTAACGCAAGAAAAGCTATTTAAACCAGATTGAATAATTCTTTTTGTTTGGGAAGATGAAATCTGCGAAAAGATTGCTAAATGAGTATAAAGCATCTCAAGCATATCCTACTCTCATATCTTGAAGCGAGAAGATTTCCTCATTATTCCAGATTTCTTTTTGAATCTGCTTGCTATTGCCTGTAGTAGTTATTCACTTTTTAGCGAGGATTTCTTTGAGATAATCTTTTGCAAACTGTTCTTTAATTCACTTTTCTGGACTCACAGAAAACGTTTTTAAGCCTACGAAGTATTCGGAAGGTTCAACAATAGGAGTGCAGTCTTTTTTCTGTTCCTTGCCCTGAAGATCATAGGTAATGTTACACTTCTCCCCTTGATGAGCCCGCTCAACGAGGTGTAAAGGCAGAGTAACATTCCCTTTTTTATCCATTACAAAGAGTCTTGGATTTGAAAGAACTTGAGAATCAGAATTTTTTCCTCCTTGGTTAAGTGAGTCAAGTTCTTTGACTTCGATCATATCTCCCTGCTTCTTCGCATAATCAACCTGAAAAAGAGAAAGCTTAACTCCAGAATTTACAGTTCCTCATCGTTCATTTTGAGTAGTATTATATCCGAGTCCAAGAAGGTATTGTTTACTTCACTCTTTTTTGAGAGGATGAAGGTAGGTGCTATATCCTGGAATTTTAAGCTCTCAAATAATTTTTGGCTGACTAATATTAGCAAGATCAACCACAAAAAGCGGATCGATCTGCTCAAAAGTGACCAAATAAAGCTTGTCTCCAATATATCTTGATGCCTTAAATTCTTCTCCTGGCTCAATGTTTTCGAGTTTTCCAGCAAGTGTGAGATCAGGTTTAAAGACATAAAGCTGAGTTGAAAGACGTTTTTCCCAGACTTTAGTCAGGATTCTAAAGTTTCCATCACTATCTTCATCCATACTGTATTGAGTGAGTAAGGAACCAGGCACAATCGCAGTGTTTTGATACTTCAAATCCAATCCATTTCTGCTAAATTTATGAATCATTGTTTGTGTCGTGCTTCTGAAAACCGGCATCACACACAAAAGTCCAGAAGGACATGACCAATTATTGTAGGTATAAAAGTTTGAAACTAGATACAGCGCATTTTTACTCATATGAATCTCTCCATTAGGAGCAAGAAGAGCAGTGGTAGAAACTTTTTTAGAAGTATTACGAATATCAATTCCTGCAATAAGAGTAAAAACCGGATCAAGACTCAGATTTTTATCTTCTGGTAGAACGTAAGAAATCTGAGAACATTCTACAGGTTGCACTTTTGCTCCTTGTTCATCAATCTCTACAGAAGTAAGTCCCTTCCTAAAGTCATGAGACTTTCCTTTCCAGTTCCATCGATTAAACCTCAGCTCAGAAATCACATAGAGTTGATCATCAATAAGCCTAGCATCTTGATAACTTCCAGGTAAGTTCTCGAATTTTAGAAGCTTGAGATTTTTTATATCAGAAATATCATAGATCGCTACTACGGTACGACTTTGATAACTAAGAAAAGATGTATACGCAGTGTCTTCATAATCAGACAATTGTCCCATGAGAACCAGACGTCCCTTAGTCACAAAAAGCTCTATGTCATCCAGTTCTTTGGGAACGGCTATTTCATTTACTAGCTGAATCCTGGTTCCATCTAAGGTTGGGGTCTTACTATCAAGAGGAGAGGCGACAATACTGACTTTTTGGGTCTTTTCATTATAGTAGAAAAAGTAGGTTCCATCTGTCTTGAGCAGTTCTGGTTCGTCCACTCAGATTTTCTGGATATTGGTCTGAGAAAAATCAGTATGAGAGCTCGGAATACTATTAGTCATCACAGCTTCAGTAGCTATTCATTCAGCCATAGGTGCTGCACTCTCGACAGCAAGTTCTTTTTTGAGCCCAAAAGTTCTATAGAGAGGTTCTTGAGCCTCTTTTACATATTTCTCGAGCATTTTTTCTAGAGATTCGCAACTTTCTACCTGTGAAAATTTTAATTGCTTTGCGTCCAAAGTGTGACCTGAAAGCTGCTCCAAGAGCTGGGTATCAGCAGCATTCGCTCCCGCTCAAATGAGTAAACACAACGCCGAAAAACCAAAGAGAAGTTTTTTCATTAGCAAAGATGAGAAAAATAAAAAAAGAAAAATCTGACTTTAGAGTAAGATTTTTACCTCAAAAGTCAAAGGATTTTAGCATAAAATGCCTAATCTTCTATCTTCCTAATAGAGAGAAACAAGAAAAACCTTCTTAATCTTAGCATCTTGAGCCTGAAAGAGCAACCCAGGAAAGAGAAAATCTCACTTCTGGAGATAAATTTCCTTCCCTTTGTTCATAGGAATATCCCCTTCATCTTTATTTTTGGAGATATTAATATTTCCAAGTTTTGAAATAGATTCTAGAATATCGGATGGAGACTTTGTTTGTGGATATTTGGATAATTCATAGGACTGAAATTGGAAAGAGTAGAGTGAGATAATTTCCTGACTTTCAAGGTCAAAAGAAACTTGCATTCCTAGTCTTGTGTTGGTATCTGGATCCCATACTTCCTTCCCATCAATAACTCTTGGATAGAACAGTTCAAAAGTATGAGAATCATGTTCGCTTTGTTTTAATTCAGGTTCTCCATAGAATTTTAAAGAAAGTCAAAAATTTGAAATCTGACTTTTGACTCTTTTTTTAATTTCTTTCTCAGATAATAAAGGAACATCAGAGCCAGTCAAATTATTATAAGCACTGTTTTTTATCGCAGAGAAAAGTCCTTGATCGAGATTGATCGTAAAATGATAATCTAGCTGATTATTCTCAAAATCAATGGTCGTAATGGTGTCCTTTTTAAAAGGAGAAAGAGAAAACTCAGGAAGCTTAATATTCTTTGAGAGAAACTGCATATTAGAAGAGTTTCTACTCACATTCTTTCCAACTAAAATTACAGAAGGAAGTTTTGGAAGCTGTTTTTCACCAATATGATAGCGAGGGTTGGCAGTAGTGAGGATGGTTTCATTCCCAGAATATACTTCAGAAGTGCTTTCAAGAAGATCAGAAAAGCTAGCAACAGAAAGCCTTTCTGGATCTCCCGCATTGGTAGTCGGGCTACTTAACGTTCAAAACGCTTCAGGACCAACATAAGCAAGCAGTTTTGGGTTGTTAAGAATTTGAGGTTTAGCATTAAAATTGAAAAATCCGAGCACAAAAAGGATCAAAAAACATCCTAATGCTACACTAAATCCAGTAAAATAAAATCTAAAATGGCGGAGATAAAACAAAAAATAATTCGGATTCTGAGCCTTTTTTTCTTTAATCTTCTCGCGAATTGATGATTTAAGAGACTGAGAAAAAGATTTATCAATAGGTATTTTGCTCCCAGCAAATGCAGAAACTACAGCTTCAATCTGCTTTTTTTCGTTGCTGAGTTCAGGATGCTCGTTGAGAAGTTCATCTAGTTTCATCAAAAAAAAGAATAAGAGCTAAAGGAAATTATGACTTAAAGTGATCGCATAGAGCCTTCATAGTCCTCGAAAAAAGCTGTCTACAGGCCTCTTCCGATTTTCCGAGAACTTGAGCAATTTCTTGATAACTAAGATCTTCCCAGATTCTCATTACTACGATATCTTTTTTCTCCTCACCAAGCGTCTCTAGGAAGTCAAGGAAAACTCAGGCTTGCATACTTAAATCTAAAGATTGTAAAAGCTGATCTTCTCCCGTCACGATTAACTCTTCATTCAAAGAAAGTTGTTCTTCTTGACGAGCTCTAATATGATCAACAAACTTATGATGGGCGATCCTCAAAATCCAAGCTCAAAAGTTACAGTTCTCATCCGCTTGAAAACTTCCCAATCCCTCAAATCCAGCCAAAAAGGTTTCTGAACAAAGATCTTGAGCTAGTGTTTTGTTTCCATTAGTTTTAAAGAGAAGATAGCGGTAAACTTTTGGAAGCGCACGTTCATATAAAGTTTCAAAGCAATGATACTTCCCAGCTTGAAAAGCGAGGACAAGCTCACGGTCACTATGATGCATACCTAATTCATAAAATAAAGAACACTCTCTTACTGTATGCATCGGCGAGGATTTATCAAGAGTATTCTCTCTTTCTTCGTTTTTTTTAGATTTTTGTGACATTATTCTCCAAAAACTCACTTGCTTTTTCTGTAGAGATACCTATTCTTTGCCGAGAATAACATTTTAAGTATAGCACAATATGATTGAAACCTATCTCCAAAAAAAACTAAATGAAGTCAAAAAATCTGACTTTCCTCCTTTTTTGGACCATCTTCTGCAGAAAATCAGAATGCATATCAATAATCAAGGGAAAATTCTCCTTGTTACTTTGACCAAAAAGTCCTCTGAAGAAGTTACAAATTTTCTCATAGCTCAGGGGTTCAAAGCATTCTACCTGCATAGTGAGATTGCTACTATCGACCGCTGGGAAATAATCAAGAAGCTGAGAACAGGAGAAATTGATATTATTGTTGGTGTTAACCTTCTTAGAGAAGGAATTGATCTTCCTGAAGTGACAATGATCGGGGTTCTTGACGCAGATAAAGAGTGATTTCTAAGATCAACGACTTCGTTAATTCAAATTATTGGACGTGCAGCGAGAAATCCACAGAGTGAAGTTGTGCTCTATGCAGATAGTTTTACCGAATCTATGATCAAAGCTCTTCGAGAAACCTATCGTCGTCGTAGGATCCAAGAACTTTACAATACAAAAAACTGAATCACTCCAAAGTCCGCACTCTCCAATGTAAAATCTCTAGAAACCGTAAAAGACGACCTAAGCTTAGATCAATCATTTTGAAGTATCACCAAAGGTAAGGTAAAAAAGCTGAAAAAGGCAACAAAAGCAGAGAGAGAAATTATCCTAAAAGACCTTAAAATCCAGCTTGATGACGCTATAAAGGCACGAGAGTTTGAAAAAGCAGCACTCATCCGTGATCAAATCAAGGAAATTTCATGAGAGTAAGGCTTGACTATCCTAGAGAAAACTGCTCACAAGTCCTTTCCAGATGGCAAAAGAAAAGACCACGACCAAAACACCAATAATAGCATTACGTATTGCACTTTTTGCTTTTGTTGGATTGCTTCCAGAAAAAACGGTTGATCCATAAAGGTATCCTGCATAGAGAATCATAAGCCCTCCAATAAGCAGTCCTAATTGAGAAAGAAAACTCATAGCATAAACCACATACTGAATTAGCGTATTCCAGCCCATAATCCCGGATTGCATAGCTTTCCCGATTTCTCCTCTGGATTCGTATCCACTAGCGATCTCATTATAGGTATCAATTACGGTTCCTTTTGTTCTATTTGCTACATCTTTAACATCTTGTTTCACCTGTTTCTCATCACTTTCAGAGTTTTCAGGAATGATATGGAGCGTTTTTGCTGTAGTCGAAGCACTCTGAGCAAAAGAAAGAAGTCAGACTTCAGGACTCATAAAACCATATATACAGAGCATTCAACAAACAAACAACTTAAGAATTAGCTTCATCATGATCAGACAAAAAGTAAATTAATTACACATAGAAATAAGCTTGGGAACCATCCTCATTACTCCAAAGAGGTTACTCAGCATCCTTTGAGATTTTTCCTCAAATTTTCCTCATCTTGTGTCCATAAGATAGGCATCTGCATAGCTTTCCATATTCTGTGCCAAAAGAAGCTCAGATTTATGAGAGATGAGTCTTGAAAGATTAGTGATTTCATTTACGATATTTTGCTGGGTCATAGAGGAGCATTTTTTCTGTGCAGGAGCCATTTGTTCACTTCAAAAATCTATCGGTAGATGAGTCATCAAATAGATCGCACTTTGACAAAGATTATAATACCTCGTATTTAAGTTCCAATCTTCATATTTAGCAAAAATTGCCTTCTTGCTTTCTAAATCATTAATCGCTTTTTTATATTCAGGAGCAGAAACTCCATTGTATTCAGGAATAAGAAACTCAGGCTGAAGTCCCCAAAATTTTTTATAATCTTTGGAAATCGCAACTGGAATAACTCCATCCGCTCCATCAGCAATACGATCAGTCTTTTCTCTCCATTCCTGAGCTTTTTTGTCAAGAGGGAGTTCTTCATATTTCCCGTCTACCATCAGTCTCCTCATCATCACATCAATAATATGATCAAAAAGAAAAGAAGACTGAGGGTAATTTGTTCTTTCAGTTAGGTATTTTGCATCTTTTTTACAGGAAGCAAGCATTTGTGCATTATCACCCAAAATCTGAGATGCACAACAATGAGCCTTCAAATTGATAAGAGCCCTACGTAATCCTTCCTCAGTAAGTGTCGCTAATGCAGGATTTCCTTTTACCGAGCTTTCAAATAACGTTTTTTCTAGGTTTTTCACCGAGAGTTCAGGAAAAAGATGACAATCATGTGCAGAAGTGATTCACGAGAGGAGAAGAATCCCAAACAAAAAGGTGAAAACTGATTTTTTCATTCAGTATAGCCTTATATCTAAAGATAATCAGAATAAGTATACAGATTTTTAGGACTTTTTGCAAATCTTTATATCGACTTTGCCTTAAATGTAATCCTAGCAAATGGCTTTCAAAAGGCATTCTCTGAAAGGGTATAGGTCACGACTTTATGCTCTGAGTCAAAATGATAACTTCACTGCAGTGGCTTACTACTTCGAAGCGATCCGTCTGGAGCAATATAGAGAAGTGGTTCCTTTCCTTTCATCACGACTTCCCCACCATCAAATATACCAAAATCCTTTCACTCTAGAGGGAAGAGTGTTCCGTCAGAGATTTCTTTGCTGAGGAGTTGTTCCGATTTTAGGACAACTTCGAAGAGAACTTTTGCATCACTCACTACTTTTACGACAGGATAACCTTTTGAAAAGTCTACTCCTAGAGAAACAAATTTCTTGTACGCTGGCTGAACAATAATTTCTCCATTATGGCCATTCACAGTGGCAATCAGTTTCTTATCAGTGGTATAAAGACCGATAAGATCTCAGAAGTCATAATAAGCTCCAGTTACAACAGTTTGATAAGTCGTTACTGGATAGACTTGCGTTTTTTGTCCATTAGAAATCGCAGTAAGCATTGAGACTCTATTTTCTCTTTTCCTCTCAAAGCTAACATCTCACTTATCAATATCTCTTTCTAGTGCTGAAGAGATTAAAACCGGATTTTCAATTCCTTCTTTCCATCCAGAAAAACGCTGAATATCCTCAATGGTAATCTTAGGAATATTGATTTCGAGGGTAACCTCTTCTTCTTTCTCATTGTCTTGACTATCAATAGCTGATATTACATAATTTCTCACCTGAGCTTCAGTAAAGAAGAGGTTTTTCAATGTGATCGTGCCACTAGGAGCATTAATATCCTTTTGAGCAAGCGTTTTCCCATTCTCTTCAATTTTTGCTCGACGAACCATATGATTATCTGTTCGTGTAACTTGAAGGTCATAATAGCTTCCAATAAATCCCTTCAGATCAAATCCTTCGTCCTCTACAACAGGTTTCTTAATTCTAATAAGTTCAACCTTAGGTTTAGGAGGCTCTGAATCGCAAATAACCTGAGTTCATCCTACAACTTGATTAGATCGTGGAGCATTTTGCTCATAAAGTGTAGCTTGTTTCTTTAAGGTAGTAACCTGTAAGTACTGCCATTTTCTAGGAAGCTGGTGAAGCTGAAACTGGAATACATCATTTGCAGGATTGTAGTATTGAACTTCATTTATTAGCTTTCCAATCTGACTTTTTACAGAGAAACTTATATCATCAACCTTTAGCTTAAGGTGATCGAGAGGAGTCTCATTAGGTAGGAAAAGGGCATATTTTACATTTTTGAGGTCATTCTTCTCCAATAATCCATCAACACGTTCAGAAAAACGAACGAGATATCACGCAATATCTTCCGTTTTATTATTATCCCAAGAAAAACTGATCGTATCAAAGGTCTGACCGTCAAGTCTAAAATTCTTTACCTCCCAATTTTGATCGTAAAGTTTTACTGATTCTCCTCCTCAGAAAAGTGTTCCTCCAAAGGATTCATATTTTTTATTTTTATTTTTTAGGTTTGGAGTCAAAACATAATATTTTGTAAACTGCTGTTTCATTTTTGGTTCCACATCGTCTGCATACTTTACATAGACATTAAACTCATCCCGAGTTATGACTTCAGGTTTTTTATCATTATTAATATCTTTTTGATAATAGTCAAAGAACCTCTCATAGTTAACCTTGGAATGCACAACATTTACCATATTATTGCTGTGATCTTTCACAAGGATTCCATTTATATAGCTACTCAAATCCGTTGATGCAGTTTCAAAAGTCGTAGGTCTTCACTGAGAAGCTTGCGTCAAAAGCGTTCTATTAGTTTCTGTGCCATTTTTAGTAAGGAGTGGTTGATTTCCTGCATAAGTTTTCTGTTTAATGCTCTTTCGCTGATTAAGAGCCGATTGGACCTCTTCAAGATAGGACTTTGATTTATTATAATTCTCACTCGACATATTCAAACTTTCTGGACTATGAGATTTTAATGCTGAGAGATAACCCTGAAGTCTTTCTCCTTCCGTATGAATAATCATTTCAGTAGGATTTATGCCTGCAATCGCATTTTCCGCACCTTTGTTTTCCGCCAGGAGGCTACTAGAAAACGTGAGCTGAAGTGGTTCTTTTTTACTTGCTCCTTCCAAAGTTTTCAGAAAAGTAGAGTAGTCTGACTTTGCAAGCATAGAAAGATTTGCTAAGTCTTCTCTTTCATTACGAATAAGATCAGAAATCTGATTTTGGATTTTTGTTAGTCAATCAGAGTCTTTCTTTACTTCGCCATCAGTTGAAGCAAGAGCAATAATCGAATCAAGTTTTTCTTTCTCCTGGTGAGGTGAGAGAATTGCTTGAACCTCTTTAAGGTTATCTTTTAATTGCTTTTGATAACCAACATTTACTTGAACTGGTGAACTGGTAGCTGAATTTAAAGTATTTGTTGCGGTATCACTCGCAGTACTTAGAGCATCAGAGACTTCTTGCCCTTGAGAAACAAGATTATTGGTCTTTTGATTAACATTATTTACAATACCCTTCATAAGTGCATAGAACGCATCAAAATTATACTGTAAATTCACGTAAGTACTTGCCTCAATATCAATTCATTGTAGCGGTTGTTGATTAAAGAGACGAGTAAGATCGAGGTTGTCAACCCGAGGTACTTCATACGTTCTCTGCGTCATCTGTTCAATTCTCGCCTTTACAGAATTTTCTCCTACTAGACCTATTCATGACTTGATAATACAGTAAATCTTAGAGATTTTCTTAGCAATACTGACAATTTTCTGAATTTCGTTAGGCAATTCGGGAATTTTAGGAGCAGGAGGAAGAATCGGCAATTCCATTTTTACTTGAGGAATGAATGATGGCAATTCTGGTAAGTTTGGAGGCTCAGGAAGTTGAGGAATATCTGGAATATTAAAGTCGACATTAATGTTAAGCCCTAATCTTGGCGGCTCTGGAAGGTTTGGAAGTCTTGGAAGCTCAATAGATTCTGGTACAAAATTAAAACGAGGAAGCACAATATCTAATCCAAGATTGAGATGAGAAAGATCGACATAGAGACTTGGGATTTTTACATTAGGGATCGGTATGATAGGTAGATTTGGACAAAGCATACTGAGCTTACAAGAATATTGATCGTAAGAATCTTGCGTACATTTACCACATTTCTTTCCTCGATCCACAAAAAGATCAACCATTACCTGATAAGTCTTCACAACCGCAATAATCGTAATAATAGCATCAACATATTGAGAGAATCTATTGGCATTAACATCCATCCAATAATTAATATAGCCAAAGAATTTCGAAATGAGTGATGATATCTCAGTTAAGTACCTATCAGATACGTGAAGCCACTCATAAATCTCTAGTGGAAATCTCTTATAAAGCTCAAGAGTTTGAATATTCTGATAAATCTGTTCACTTGTTTTATCAAGCTTTGTCTGCATTTGGAGTATTTGAGTTTTTGCAGTTTGGAGTTTTGAACAATCAGCTTTTTTTGATCAGGTTCCCTGTTGCTGTCTCTGGCAAGAGGAGATGCTTTTTTCAATAATTCACTCCCAGGCCTTCAAAACCTCTCCGTTCGTTTCCATCCATGTAAGCAAGTAATTTTTATATGCCTCAATATCTTCGCTATAGATCCAAGGAATTTTGACATGAATTTTTTGGGTTCTAATATTTACAAGTTCTTTACTATTAAAGAAAGACTGAAGTTTCTCAAAGGGGTTGTCTCCATTCGCAATATCCAAAGCTGTAAGTTGCTCCTTAGACTGAAGTGATGACCATGTATTTTTTGCCAATCAACTTATTTTTTTTGAATCTTTGATATTATTAAGGAATTTATCAATATTTTGTTTCCCTTCTTGACCAGTTCCTCAGATCAGCTTTCAAATTTCTTGAGGATTTAAGGTAGAGAGCTGCTTACTAAGATATTCGAGATCAGGAAAAATAAACTCAACACGGAATCTTAAGAGATTATTGATCCAATACTGAATTTGCCTATCAAACCATCCAACAAATTTAGCTTTAATTCCTTGCTGTTTTCCTCAGAGAACCTTATTATTGACGTCTTTCACGCCAAGAATCTTTACTCCCTCAAAGAAAATTCCATTTTGGTCAGCATCGGCCTCAGAAGTAATACTATCATAGCTAATATCTACAAATCATCCAAGATAACTACCTTCTGGAATACTGCCTGGGCTGGATGAGTTTACAGGTGCTGATGCCACGGTAATAAAAGGAGAATCTTGTTTTTTTAGTTCGCAAGTATTGGTCTCTTGATAGTCGCCTGCCCAAGGATGGTAGGTTTCTACCTTATCATTTGGTTTCTTGACTTTATTTCAGCTACTGTCTTTTTTCTGATTTTTGCCACAAGGTAGAGGCATTGACATCACGATACAGTTCCCTCAAATATCAGCAAAAGGAGAAGGGAGATTCTTCCCTATCGAATGAGGTCAAAAACAGATTGCAAACCCTAGTTGTGCTGTGAGTGTAGGTGCAACGTAAATTCTGATCATTGAAGGATAGGTTCCTCATCCAAGCCAAAGAAATCAGTCTGAAGGAGACTTCAATCCCCAAGGAATTGGAAGAGATCAGATCGGCGTGTAAAGCGTCCCTGGAAAGTGGAAAACAGGAAGCCCTTTTCACAAGGATTTTGTTAGTGGCTCAAGAGGGATACATCACATCAGATGATATTTCCCAGGAGCTAAGAATGCCTGATTAAATGGCACCGGAACTTCACAGGATCCAACATTAGAAAGTCCAAAACTGAATCCATTACATGCTTTATCTGCAATATCTTGTACGGTCTTTTCAATTTCTGAGGTCTCGTCCGAGAAGAGTTCTACAGAAACAGAGGAGTCCTCTTTTATAGCCTTCCAAAACTCGTTTAAGATATCTTTGTTGCTGTAATGTTCCTGAATATCTTCTATTCACGGGATAGCATTCATCTTTTCCACAGTCTTACTGTCTTGAATGTCAGATTTCGCCTTATCCATTACCTTAGTCTTATTCTCTTCAATAGCCTTAGAATATACATCACTTAGTTCTTGAAGATCGATAACAGATTCACGATAACTCCTCTTAGCATCAGATTTATTATTAAAGAGGATAGATTCTTTCTTGTTACAGCCATCCACAGATTGAACAATAAAATCTGGCAGCTTATCAGCATTTTCACCATCTTTTGGTGCCATTCTCTTTATTTTTGGAGGTGCGCTATAATCGGTAATCTCAGCATCTTCAAGCCTAATCTTAAATAATGGATCATTCATCTGATAGGTCAGATCATAGCTGTAAACGATTCTTTGTCCTGCGAATTGAAGATCTTGCAGAAAATAAGCATATTCTTTAGTTTGAGGATGAACTGTAGCACTTCCTTCAATAAATTTTAGGTTTTCTGGAGCTCCCGTTTTAGGATCTTGATGTATAATCCAAGGTCATTGAATACGATCAAAAAACGCACCACCAGCTCAAAAATGAGCAGCCTTATTGCTAATAGTAACGGTTACTTTTACAGTATCTCAATTTTCAAGGTTCCCACCATCAAGATCTTGATAAAATTTTGTCACTGAAAGTATTGGATCTTTTGAATCAACTTGATTAATAGTCAAAAAGGCTTGCTCTGATGGTTTAACGCCATCATCAAAACTTACAATCTTGTCAAACGGATTCTTAACGTACTTATCAAAGACTCTTAATCCCTCTTGAGCCATATCAGTAAAGTCAAAATCGGTATCTCATCTATGAATCTCTTGTTCAGTCTTTTTGTCAAGACGTCATTTAGAGAGTTTACATTTCTCTTCTTTACTTCCTTCACCCTTTTGAGCACAGCAAACATCACTTTGTTTATCTGCTGGTTGAGTACAGGTAGGTTCTGCACTTTTGCGTTTATAGCTCTTACAAACTTTTTCTCAATTAGCATTAGTACTACATGCATAGTCCGTAACTACACATGGTGGACAGAGATCAGGATCTTCTAGTTTTCAAATAACAATAGGATCTAGGTTTACTCAGATTTCTCTATTATTTTTTTCTTCAATTTTCTTACTCAATTCTTCTTGTGTTGGATAGCGAAGACCATCTCGACGAATAATACTTCTATCTTTTACAGGAGTATTGCCAAGCTGAAGTCAGAATTTTTTCACAATTTTTGTAGATTTCTCTTGTCTCTTAAACCGCTCATCATCACAAGTACTTCCGGTATTACTGAGATAACTATGTGATTTTTTGCTTCAATTCCCATAAAAAATCTTTAGATATCCTCTAACATCAAACGTAGCGATGTCAATCTTTCCATCCAAATCCATATCTTTGACAAAAATTTGATGAGTCCCCGTTAAAGATCGTGGTGTTTTAGAGACTTCTCCCAACTTTACATTGGTATTCAAACAGGCAAGACGCCCATCTACATCAAAAATTCAATTTTCATTAGTATAAATTCTGAGTTGGTCCTTGGTATTTCTAATAATAATATCCTCATATTTATTCCCATCTACATCACCAACAAAAATATCCTTAATCTGTTCTGCGCTGACCATTAAAGTCTCCATATCACGAAATCTCTTATCCTGATATTGTTTCTGAAGCCTAATAGTCCCATCTTTGTAGACCACCAAAATATCCCTTAATCAGTCTTTATTATAATCAATATCAATAACCTTAAATATCGGCTTTTCATCATTGTGATAAATTACCTTACCAAGTCCTTCATTATAGTCAGCATTATCAAGGTTTGCATTCTGATCAATCCTTTTTAGGAGAGGATCTCAAATATTAATCAAAAATTCTGATCAAAAAGGTAGTGTTGCCTCACCAACAGTTTTCCCTCCAGCAAACAAAGTAACATTTTTAAATTCTCCTCTAAATCCAATATTTTTTTCCATTTCATCGCTATTTTGGATTGAGTCATAGCCTTGATAGGTAGATTTTAGGGTATTGAGCTTAGAGAATATGGCTTTGGCGGTTTTGTTACTTGAACCATGAGCAAGTATAGGTCAAAACTCAAAAGTTTCGTCCTCTATTACTGCAGTTGAATTACTATAATCAAGATTGGTAAAAATAGCTTTCCCCAATACTTGCCCTTTCCCTACAACGTTCCATACCTTAAAATTAAGAAGAGGCTGATTAGTCAGCTCAAAAACAATATCCTTATTTAGACTTCCAATCAGAATTCCCTCTTTGGTATAAAAAGCTCATTTATCTTTTCTATAGGTGAAATCATCATTCAAATCATAGAGATACATCGACTTCCCTGTATCTTTTTTGAGCTCTTGGACAAGTCTTTTATTCTCAGGGTCAGCAGAGACTACTCTAATTTTCTGAAAAGAATCCATAATACGAACTCTACCGATCTTGGCAATAGTTAAAGAAAGCTGACCTGCTTCTTGAGTTGCCTGAATAGTAAGGTTGTCGTTGTTCTCGATCAAAGAGTTTTCACCTAGGATAACGCTCGCTTTTTTGATTTTATTGAGATCTACCAACTGAGTTGTAATCGCTAAAGTTTTTTCAGACTTTTTTATAATATCTTCTGAAAATTTTCTATGTCAAGATGCATATCATCGCTGGTTTCACCGATCATTTCAGAAAAGATTGAGATACATAATATTTAATCCTGAATTTATCGCATTTTCGAGGAAAAATTTTCTAGTAATAATACTTGTCGTCGTCTGAACTTTCTTATCATTAACTGTTGCCTCTGCTAAAAATTTAGTCAGTCCATAATTATGGTCAGAGGTAAAAGTGAGATTTAACTCTCCATTGTTAATAGCTATATTTCCAGCACCAGGAGAAACCTTTACGGGTCCCAATTTATCCAAAGAGACGGTGGTTGTTTTTTTGAGCTTATTTCATCGTTCATCCATAAGGAAAAGCTTTCCTTTGGTTGTAGAATTAGGATCTATTTTGTCAGAATTAAGTGAAAATGTCATTTTTGCCAGAGGTCCTGGTTCTATATTTACCTTAATTTTCTGCTCCTCAAGTCACGGAATAAGCGAAGAAATTTCTTCATCCCCAGCAATATTTTTTGAGGTTAGATATGCTTTTGCTCTTCCTTTTTCTACAAAGAGAGAATTTGTATTAGAAAAATTCAGCCATTGCTTGCCATTTTCATCAGTAGATTTTTTTAGCACCATAAATTGAAGCAATTCTTCTTGTGCCCCCAAGATAACATTGGTAGTAATAGGAATTTCTCTACCATTATTATCCCTTAGAACAAGATCAAGCGGGATCGCTTTTTTCTCATTTACTTCCATTCCATTTGTTCAGCTAAGAAAATAACTTCCAGGAGTAAGCGGAAAGGTGAGTGAAGATAAGCGACGACCATTTTGTTCAACATGGAGTGTTCAAGGGACCAAGGTCGCAGTATCACTCTTAAGGAGCGTTCAGCTTTGGTTCTTTACTGAAAATTTTACGGTTCATCCAAGTTGAGGTTGACTTCTATACAACAGTGTTAAATTCTGAAAATCATTGACCTCTTGAACTTGCCTCTCCTGTCATCAAACAATAAGCCCACCTCTATCAACCTCAATGGTATAAGGTTCTAGAGTTCTCTGAATTTCATTTTTATATTGATCAAAAGCTTTAAGAGAGATAAGGCTATAAGCTCCAGCAAGTATTTTTCTATCGTTAGGAAGACCTATTTCAAAGCTATGAACGGTCCCAGGGACTGCAAACACAGTAACAGGGCTAATCCCACACTTCCCGCTTTTTCAGCAGAGCTCTAAAGTAGCAACAATTTTTCCTGTTTTTGTGTCTCCAAGTTGAAAAGGAATATCAAAGCCTTGTTTAAAAGGATTCTTTGAAAGAGAGGCTTTCGCTACACAGGTATTTTGTCCATTAATAATAAGACAATTATCTCCTGTTGAGCTAATCCTTACAGTGAGATTTCAATAATCCTTAAAAGAGAGAATATTTATACTTCAAGTCCTATTTGATACATTAATTTTCTTATTCTGTAGTGTAATTTGGGTTTGATTCAGAATTTCTTGCACCTGTTGATCTTTATTTACGGTTTCTGGATTCTCAATATCGTGAAAAGAAAAGGTATTTTTGAGCTCTCCTTTATAACTTTCTCGAGAATCAGCAAGAGGAGCGATGATATCCCCACTAATAGATTCCTTGATCGGTACAGCTCAAAGTGAACCTTCAAATGATAATTTTATCTCAAAAGGTTTTTTCTTAACTTGGTCTAATCGGCATCTCAAGCCTTCTCGCCACTCAAATTTCTTTGTCTTAAAACTATAGATATCCAAGCCTTCATTAATATCAAATCAACATTCTTTTTGGATATTTTGAACTTCAACTGCTTGTTCTGCTTTTTCCTTATCCTTTGGAAGGAGCACTGGAACTGGCTCTATACGTTGATCAAACTCATCAAAAATCTGATCCTGATAAGGAGTTAGTCCATCATCATTATCTGAATTGATAAATCAGACTTCATAACCTTTTGAGGCATAGCTAGGAATGACAAATTTTGGATCCGCATTTTTCTCTTCATAAAAAGCATCTCTTTTCTGTGAGAGATAATTATCCATAATATAGGAAATCCTTTCATTAATATCAAAATCACTTCTACTACCGGCAAGATCTTTCTCAATTTCATCGTAGTAAACTTTTACCTGATTTGAAACGTTCTGAAAGTAGAGGAGTTCTGCAAGACTGTTGAGAACTTTTTGACCTCAAATAGCCTCCAAAAACTCTTCATAAGTAAAGTTTCCATAAGGGCGAACTCATCAGTCAAGAAGAGGCGTCCCTAATTTATCAACAACAGAAATATACTGATAATGCTTATTCATTGGTTTTGCCTTTGCTTTTTCAGCATTGATGATAGCATTATATTCCTTTACTTTATTGCTTAAATATTGACTAAGGGCATTACGAATACTTTCTGGACTTTTCAATTCTAGTAGTGCTCATGATTGACTAGAAACAGCTTTTGAAGCCTGATCAAGAACTTCAACCTTCATGATGTCAGGATAAATAAGTTTTACAACATTCCCTCCTACTCATTGAAAGGAAAGATATCTGGGAGAGTCAATGGGTCTACCTGGAGTCAAGATATTCATCCCTGTGTAAAGGATCTCTGGATTTTCAGGATCTGAATTAAAGTCTTCTTTAAAATCTTCTTTACTCTCTTTTAATGCTTCAATCATTATATCTAATGATCCCTCTTTTTCATCTCATCCATATTCTCCTGAGCTTCCACATGAAGAACCTAAGCTTTTACCTACAATTTCCCTCCTTTTTTTTCATAAACATGTTCAAACTATTCCATGATTACAAATACATGAATCTTCTGTATCAGTATTGATTTCATGAACAATCGAAGATAATCTAGAAAATGGAGAACGAAGTTTTGTCCACGCTTCTCTCACAGCTTGTTGTTCTTCTTTGCTATTATTGGCAATTCCTGAGCTAATAATTGCATCAATACCATCAAGTTGATTAATCACCTCACGATAAAGCTTAAAAATTTGTGAAGCAATAGCTTTTTTTTCAAGTAAAAACTTAATCAACTTATCAAAATCCTTGAGGATGTCTGCATGCCATTCAGAGAAAATATCAATTTTCCTAGTTCGAACAATTGATCTAAAAACAATACTCTGCATTGTGGCTTGGACATCACTAGCATAATTCCTGATAATTAGATCATTGAAAAGGGACCAAAGTTCTGCTTGTCAACTCGAGAGTACTGTAGTAGATTTCAGAATTTCTTCAGAAAGAAGATTCTCAATTGTTCCTGGGGACTGAGAGCTAGCTGCATTCTTAAATGAGTTCTGTAACGAAGAAAGATGATCTTTTAGTTTATTCAATCAACTCATTAATGCAAGAGAGCCTGTCTCATCTGTAAAGGTAAGATCGTCTTTAATCGACATATAGTACCCTCGCTCTTTTGCATCCTCTGAATATCTAAGTCCAGTATATCCATGAATTTCTTTTGTAGTAGTCGAAACATGTTTTACCTCAGAAGGGACAATCCTATATTTATAGGTTAGACCGATATCTTTCTTTCCCTTCTGTTTTTTTATAAGAGAAAAGCCTGTAGTACCAAGAGGAATGAAACGCTTCCCTTCAAGCGGAACATTAAAAAACCACGTCTTTTCTATCAGTCAGGTATCATACATGGTTTTATCCCAATGAAAGCCATCCTTATCTGCAATTAGAATGGGAGAGACATAGATTTTCTCCGCGAGAAAATGAGGCGCCTCTTTTTCTTCTCCTGTTAATGGAACAGAGCCTCCAATATCAAAAATTTCATTTGTAGCACGTCTAAAGTCATATTCTCCACTAAAGGCATAAATCTGATTTTGATATTTATCCATGTCAACATTAATTGGAGATGCACCTCACCATATTCTATCTCAAAAATGTGTAAAAGTTTCACAATTTTTTCCGCTAGCCTGACACTTCTTTTTAGGTTCTCTACTCCATCTTAAACAGGATCCTCAAGGGAGCCATTTTACACATTTAATTATATATTTTGCTGGTCTTTTCTCCTGTTGATACAGCTCGTATTCTCATTCTGTATTGAGCATATTAAATCCTCTATTAGCATCTACTTGAGTAGAATATACATCATAAGAAGATCAAAGTCCTTTCTTTGTGAGGTCAGTTGCATCTCAATCCGACTTTGCTGGATTTTGTTGATCTTGGATGATAGAAGGATAGTTTACGAGGCCGCTTAAATTCCTATAAGTTCCCCTATAGGTAGAATAATCTACAGCTTTAGTAACTGTTTGAGCATCTTTCCCAAAATAAAAAAATCTATAGATGTTATTTATAGTATGATCGTAATAAGCATACATAAAATCCTTAGAAAAAGCTGCTTTTTTCTGAATCTGACTTTCTTTATAATAATAAGGAATAGTACTTTTCATAGCATATTTTTCCTTTTCTACTTTTTCATCCACAAAGGACTCAAGCTTATCATTAATGCTTCTAATAATCCCATTAAGTTTAGTGTTCCCAAGAAGGAGCTGATCTTTGAGCTGGAGTTTTTGATAATGACTATCATTGCCAGTCCATCTATCTCCTGCTTTAACATTCTCAGAAATAGTATGCATTAATGGTGTACCAATAATTTCGTGATAATCTTTTAGAAAAGAACCAATTTTTCTTTCCAAAAGTTTTGTTGGAGTAATGTTCTGAGTATTTTTTTCAAGTTCTTTAATTGAATCATTAATTTCTCAAAGATTCATATTAGCAATAGAGTCTTGAAGATCAGTCGTATCAGAACCATGCTCCGCAAAATCTTGAACAAGAGACTCAATATCCTCAGCCAATCAAGAAAGTTGAAAAGCTTGTTCTTTATACTGATCTCCTTGCAAAATGCGGTTAAAAAGATCAGTATAACGATGATAGATAAGATCTTCTGCAAAGAGAAGCTTATTCTGATAGAGTTGATAGGTCTCTTCAAGAAAATTTTTCTTATGAGCAATAAAATCATCATACCATATTTTTTTTGCGACAAACTTTTTAGGCTTCGCATCATAGAGTTTAAGTTTATCAAAAAATTTGTGATAGGCATCAATATCCTGATCAAAATCGATTACTCCATGCCAAACTTCGGGCTGCCCATCTTTTCTGTTTTCAGTAAAATAGCCAAGCTCTTGATTCCAAACATATTTTTGATCCAAAAAATCAACATAAGGGTAGATTGAGGGGAAAATATAATTATCATACCTAACTGCAGGAAATGAAATAGTTCCCACCAAAACTAATCCAATCAGGCGAGAACTCTGATCCTTAAGTCAGTCAAAATAGAGATTTTCAAGTAGTTTTGCAATCTCTGGAGCATCATATTCGCTCGTATTAATTTTCAGAACTAGAGCCTTGCTTTGTGGATAATGTTTTTGAATATACTGAGTTGAATATCGTTTAAGATCAGCTTCAATACTCGGATAGATTTTTTCATCAACCAAAAGTGCAACCAATTGAGTATTGGTATTCATAGTATCGGAAGACGCAGATGCCCTATCCCAATCAAGATATCCTAGATAAGAAAGAACATTAGACGCTAAATATCCAAGTAAAATAATAAGCCCAACTATTCTTTTAGCCCTCATAGAAAAAATCGAGGAAATAAAAAACTCACTTCAAAAGTATACGTTAATCAAAATAAAAATAAAGGAAAAAACTGAGAGAGCAGTCAGTTTTTGTTGCTATTTTTTTGTTTTAAGATTTATCGATTGACATTTATTAGAATAATGACTTGTAAAATCTTATCTTTTTTGAAATCATTTGATTTTTAAAATATAAAACTTATACTCCAAACTGTTTTTGTCCAAAAATAATCTTAAATGCAAGCTATTTGAAACGAAAAAGCAAAGCAACAATTTAGAAGCTACATTTCTCATAATCAGTCACAACAAAAGCCTGTCTTTTTGATTTTAATTGGACCGGAAGGAATCTGAAAAACTACATTTTTACGTTCTTTTGTGGAGGAGCTTCTATGAGAACACTTTAAAACTGACTTTCTTCGACTGAGGGATTTTTCGAAAGAGCTAGGAAAACTTCACTCAATCCAGGTTGAAACTCCTAAAGAAGCCAAAACAATTGCTATGGATGAAAAAACTACCTATGAAAATAGGGGAGTGAGGGAGTTGACAAATCGGTTGCAGCAGTCTTCTTTTAGTGGCAAAAAGGTGCTTCTTGTCGAGAATATCCAAAGAATGACAAATGCTGCAATGAATGCTTTCCTAAAAACTTGTGAAGAGCCACTCCCTAATAGATATCTCTTTGCTACAGCAGAGCATGAAAGCTGAATCCTTCCAACGATTCTGTCAAGAGCAATGGTTATAAGGTTTGCTCCTCTTTCAGATACAGAAATACAGCAGTATTTAGTCCAAGTTTTGGGGGAACCTGAATCTCTAGAAAAGACGCAGCTCCTTGCAAAAATTGCGCTAGGAAGACCTTGAATATTACAAACAATATTAGAAAAACAGGCTGAAAAACCTGAACTTCTCACAGAAATTTCTCAGCTTCTCAAGATAATAGAACATCCAGGTTTGTTGGCAAGTAAGATGAATCTCTTAAAAAGGATGGATGAAGAGTGAATCTTGGATACTATTCTTTCCACTATCATCAAAATAGCAATAGATGCCAACAAAGAGCAGTCAGCAGAGGTTCGAATAAAAGTAAAACAACTTATCTGAGCGAATGTTTCAAAAGAAAATGCTCTTCGATATTGAATTTTATCTGATGTCTAACTATGTCTACTTATCTAGGACAGAATTTTCTCAAAGATGGCTCTACAATTAATTTTATTCGTGATTCAATTCAGAAACTTTATCAAGAATCTTGAGCAAAAACTTTGGTGGAAATTTGACCATGAAAATGAGCAATAACAAGGAAAATCTATCAGATTCCAAGAGATTTTTTTGTTATTGAAAAAGATACTAAAATGGAGGAGTATCTAAATAAAATAGGACTAGACAGGGAACAAATCTATTTTGAGAACATTCTCAATATTGACATTGAAGGCTTCTTAACGAAGAACGGGTGAGATGCAAAACATACTCTTGTCGTAGGAAATCTTCCTTATTATATTACCTCTCCAATCTTTAAATCTTTATTTCGAAAAGAGGATCCAAAGCTATTAGGATGATTTTTTATGATTCAAAATGAAGTTTGAGAAAAAATAAAATCTGACGCGAGCAAAAAGTCTTATCTCTGGTGGCTTATTAACAGAGCTTATCAAGTAGACTATGTAAAAATGGTCCCCGCAAAATGCTTTTCTCCCGCACCAAAAGTAAAAAGTTGTCTTGTTAGATGCACAAAAAAAGCTCAAATTGAAAACATAGATATGAATGTCTTGGAAACCTTTCTAAATTTTTTCTCTCCTTATAGCAGAAAAACTTTAGGCAGAATTGCTAAAATGTGAGAAAAAAAAGGAATATCGACTTATTATATCCCAGAGGAACTTCAAAAGAAAAGGTTAGAGGAGTTGACTCGAGACGAGCTAAAAAAAATCATTAATTAAAAAATAGATATTCCTTCCAGAGAATCAAGAAGTGCAAAAAATTGACAAAACGTGAAGAATTAGTTAAAATAGAGGAGAGTCGTCAGAATTTTCTCTTTTATTTAACCAAAAAAACAATGAAAGAAGTATTTACTCAATCTGCATCGGAAATTCAGGAAATAGGATGGGTAGTTGACAATGTAAAATCTGAATTGCAAGAGTTGAAAAAAGAATTTTTCTTTGAAAAAGATGACAAAGAGGTAAGATATAATATGAATGCCATAAGAGATTATCTTTCTTTTCTAAAAGATAAGTCTTGGAATGAGCTCGCAAAAGAGCATCAATTTTCTGCGACGATGGCAGTCCAAATTGCACTCAGAAAGCTTGGATATCAAAGTGGAAAAGTAGATGGTATCTTATGAAATATGACGAAGGAGAATATTGGAAAGTTCCAATTGGAATCTGGCTTGAACCCCGATGGAATTCCATGACCACTTACGATCAATAAAATTCTTGAAAAATTAAATCAAAAGAATTCTGACTCAAATGAGTGAGCTATTCATTTTGAAAGCAATAAAAATTCTTCATGGAGCGATAATTTAAAGCTAACATTCCCTCAAAAAAAAGCCTGACCTGCGACAAAGCTTCCTTTTAAATCGGCAGAAGGTATTACTCAAGACCAGAAACAACCCTTATCAGAATCAATAAAACTAACAAAAAAACCAGAACAATGAAAAGGACTCTCTGCAGATTTATTCCCTAATCCTATCATAAATCCAGCTTCACAGTTCAAAATCCCTATGGCAAGAGTAGATTCTTCTGAAGGTAAATCTAAGGAACTACAGGAGGTATCAATCAAAATGGATAAAAGTATTCAAAGTAGTCCGAATATTCCTTGAATTATCAAACACTGAGAGCGATATATCCCTATTACAAAAGGACTTCTCTCTAGAGAAACGATTAGCGGATATCGTTCTCTCCAAAAAGCACAAGAAAATTTGAAAAAAATGCAAAGAGAGCAGTTTAATAATGAATTAGCACAAGGAACAGATAAAATTACCTTTTTGACTGATGAGTTTGCTCAAGAACTAGTGAAAAAAGCAGAATCAAAATGACAAGAAGACCTTTTCTTAGGAGGAATCAAAAAACTAACTGACAAACAAGCAGAAATACTTTCCAAGTATTCAGGTAACCTTCGATTGGATGGAATTTCAGAGCTGAGCAATCAGCAACTTATTGCACTCAGTAAACATAGATGAGAGCTTTATTTAGAGGGACTACACCACCTAAAAGAAGAACAAAAAAAATTACTATCCCAGCATAAAGGAACAGTAATTCTTTCGGATCAATAAAAAGCGAAGCTTACACTAATTCCCAACGATAACTTTGGATGGAGTGATGACAAGTTTATCATCTCCATTTTCATAAATAAACCCTTGCTCAAACTCTTGAATAATTTTCCCTTTAAGCTGTTCGTCTTCGGTTGGTTGCATACTTACGGGCTCATGAAACTGTGCATCAGGAGCCAATCCCATCGCTTCAATTGGTCTGACTTTTAACTTTCCTAAACTTCTTAAAAGATTCTCATACATCATTTGAAGCCCCTGTCCCATAGGAGAAGATTTTGCCTCATCTGAGAGGTTGAGGAGGGATTTTCTGAGGTTCTCAATAAAAGGAAGCAGATTCTTTACAACCTTCAGAATAGCATCACGATCCGCAGTTTCAATTTTTTGCTGAGTTTGTCTTTGCAGAATATCAAAATCCGCTTTCAAATTTAAATAAGCAATCTGACTATTTCTTGCAATTTCATCTTTTTCTTGAAGCTGGGATTCAAGCTCTTTGATTTTATTCAAAAGTGGTGTAAAATCAGCTTGAACATCTTGTGTTTCTTTTTTCACCTCTTCTAATTTTACCTCAAGATCGGCTGATTCTGTATCTATTTCAGGCGTAAGTTGCTTTTTATCATTAGGATTTGTTGATTGTGGCATTATTTTTTCAAAAGGATAAAATCTGATTGAAGTATAGAGATTTTGGAGAAGATTTTCAAGACATTAAACTTTTCGCACTATAATTTGGAGGGGAGCGATTCCCGAGATTGAGAATAAAATCGCTCTCCAAAACTCAGCTTCTTTTGATGCAGTTCAGTTGCAAGTTCTACTCCGAGATACCTCCAATGCCATGGTTCTATCATCTTTCCATCAATATCCGCTCCTTTTTGATAGGTCTGATGAAAACCTCGCTTATAAGCATTTCCTTGCAATCGTTCCAAGCTTACTTTGTCGAGCTTTCATTTGTTCGTTCAGAGGTCAAGTGCAAGTCATGCCTGATGTTCACTGCTTCCAGGTTCTGCACATTGATGCTTATTCTTGCAATAAGACTTCAAGAGCTGTTGTTGATGTTTAAATGACCTATAAGCACTGGTAATGCTGAGTTTTTTCTTGCCTTTGAAGTGACTCCGGAAGTGCCAAGCCATATCGGCAAATTGGGTTCAGGCTTCCTGTCTAAGTTGAAATTTCCTCGCTGCATTAAAGGTAAAATCTGACGGAATCGGTGCTAAATCGCTCGGTTCATACTGAGAATCTTGAAAAGGATGATTTTCATCAAGGAATTTCTGATAAGAGGCATCAGCCTCAAGATCAAATCAGGTTTCAATTTTTTCATAAGTGGTGCTTTCTTTAGAAGTATCAAAGGATTCTTGAAGTTGAGCTTTTATAGGAGTACTTCAAAACCAAACCAATAATCCACAACCAAAAAAGAACACACATCAGAGAAAAAGTCAGATTTTTGTCTTCATTAGCTTTAAAAGAATAAAAAAACTCACCTAAAGGTAAAGATTCCGTTCAAAAAAGCAAGAAGGAATGTAGCTATGTCCTGAAAAGTAGGTTATGGAATAGAACTATTGCATTTACTTTTTGAATACTTATAGTCCTGCATCTTTGTTTTGAGAAAATCTTCTCACTTTTATTTCTTTTCTCTCCCCTAAAATGCAAACGCTTCAATCCTACAATAAACCTCGAACCTTTTATCTCGCTTCATTTCTCCTCTCTGCGATTTTTTTCTTTGCTTGTGCCTATCTAAGTCACCAAGAGCAAACAACCTCAATTCTTATCCTAGAAAATAGCTTAGCAATCATTGGAGTCAGTATGCCAGCTTTGATAGCATTTCGATTGATCAAAAAAGACCCTATCCTTTTGCAAGATCTCCAAACCAGAGCCACACGTTTTGATAAAAGTTTCGGGAAATATCTTCTGGTAATTTTAGGACTTACTTTTTGATCACTGCTACTTGCTCAACTCATTTCTCTTCCTTTAGGATATAGCGTAGATCAGTTTATTGTTACAGGAAATCCATCCTTTTCTACATTCCTTTTTTCTACTTGGTTTATTATTGTTTTTGCAGCGATTGTAGAGGAATTGGCTCGACATAGCTATGGAATAGATACGCTAAGAAGGAAATTTAGTCTTATCACAACAAATATAATTTTTGCAGTTTATTGGATGGCTTGGCACCTTCCTCTTGCAAGTATAAAGGGCTATTATCATAGCAATCTCGTCACAGAAGGACGAATTTATTGACTCAATTTCGCTTGCTCTGCAGTCATTTTTGTCTTTCTGATTAACTGGCTCTATTATAAATCCGGGAGAAATCTCTGGATCGCGGTGTTTTTCCATGTCTTTGCAAATGTCGGGAACGAACTGTTTTCTACGCATCCAGATAGTAAAATTATTCAAACCTGAATTCTCCTTTTGTTCCTCATTATATTGCTGATCAAAGACAGAAAGTTATTTTTTCAAAATAATAAAGCGTGCTAATAGATTTTCTAAAAGAGTTATATACAAAGTTTTATTTAGCTTAGATTAAACTTTTTAAAAGAAAGAAGTGTGCCCTTCACAATCAGATTTCTTTTTTTATTGAAAAAACTCCTCAATTCGCTATACTCAGACCAATTTCAGAATGCTTGATTTTAGAGAAAAAACCAAGAAATCTGATTCTGGTTTTTTATTTTTTATACCAAAAAGCAAATGGCAATTAGAAATATCGCAATTATCGCCCATGTAGATCATGGAAAGACTTCACTTGTAGACCAGCTCTTGAGGCAGTCTTGAACCCTCAAAAAAATGGAAGAGCAAGACCTCGTTATGGACAATAACGATCAGGAAAGGGAGAGAGGAATCACCATTTATGCCAAAAATACCGCGATTGAATACCAAGGTGAAAGAATCAACATCGTAGATACCCCAGGACATGCGGACTTTGGAAGCGAGGTAGAGAGAGTATTGAGAATGGTGGATTCTGTGATTTTGGTAGTAGATGCCTATGAAGGACCGATGCCACAGACCAAATTTGTACTCAAAAAGAGTCTAGAACTCTGACTCAAACCGATGGTCGTACTTAATAAAATTGATAAACCAGCGGCAAGACCTGACCGAGTGATTGATCAGCTTTTTGATCTGTTTATTTTGCTTGGAGCGAGCGATGAGCAGGCGGATTTTCCGATTATTTATGCGAGTGCAAAAAATGGGTATGCGATGAAAAATCTGACTGATGAAGCGAAGGATTTGACTCCGCTTTTTGATGCGATCTTGGAAAATGTGGCTCCAGCAGCTGAAAAAACTGATCTCCCTTTCTGTATGCAGGTTGCAAACCTCGGATATGATGATTATTTGGGAAGACTCGGAGTTGGGCGTGTATATCAGGGAACTTTGAACGCAGGAAGTCAGGTAACGATCATCGGAAATGATGGACAAAAAAGAACTGGAAAGATCGCGCATATTTTTAGAACGCTCGGACTCCAGAGGATTGAGATTCCTCAGGCAGAATGTGGAGATATTGTGACGATCAGTGGAATCCCAAATATTTTCGTGGGAGAGACGATCGGAGTGGGGGAATTTGAGGCGATGCCAACGATTGCGATTGATGAGCCGACTTTGAGTATGGAGTTTTTGGTAAATGATAGCCCGTTTGCTGGGAAAGATGGGAAATATATGACGACGAGAAACATGGCAGAAAGACTAGAGAAAGAAGCTGAAACCAATGTCGGTTTGAAAGTGGAAATGGTGGAAGGGAAATTCATCGTTTCCGGAAGAGGAGAACTGCATCTTGGAGTATTGATTGAAGCGATCAGAAGAGAAGGTTGGGAACTGCAAGTTTGAGCGCCTCAAGTAATTTACAAAGAAGAAAACGGACAAAAACTTGAACCAATGGAAAACCTTGTCGTTAGCGTTGAAGATGGACTTTCAGGAACAGTGATTGATATGCTCGCACCTCGTAAAGGGCTCATGCAAAATATGAGTTCAGAAAACGGACTTACTACGATGGAATTTATCATTCCAACTAGAGGACTTCTCGGATTCCGTGGAGAGTTTATCCTTGCAACCAAGGGGGAATGAATTATGTATTCAGCTTTTTCTCACTATGAACCTTTCAAATGAGAAATTGTAAAGAGACAAGTCTGATCTATGATTTCGTCTGCCACCGGACAGGCGATGATGTATGGAATCTTCAAACTCCAGGAGAGAGGACCAATCTTCGTAGACCCAGCTCAGCCAATCTATGAGGGAATGATCGTAGGGGAGCATTTGAAGGGAGGAGATATGATCGTAAACCTCACCATCAACAAGCAAATGAACAATGTCCGCAACTCTGGAAATGATGAGGCGATGAGAATAGATCCAATCGTGCATTTGTCTTTGGAGCAGGCGATGGGGTATATCGGACTAGATGAACTGGTTGAGATCACGCCAAAGGCGATTAGAATCAGAAAGAAGTATTTGACCGAGTCTGCGAGGACGATTGCGAGGAAGCAGGGGTTGATTTAGAGTTTTACAACCCCCACCTAACCTCCCCCTAACAGGGGAGGAATAACGAGAGAATTTCCCCTCTGTAAGGAGGGGCTAGGGGAGGTTGAAAAACAAATGAGTTGATTACAAGCAAAGTCAGACTTTTAAATCTTTTTGAAAGCGATGGAAGAAAGATTGCCAATAATCCCTTATAACACTACCCTTGTAGAATATGCAAGAGAAAATAGAAAAAATCAGACTAAAGCCGAATGACTGCTTTGGCATCTTGTTCTGAAAAATAAACAGCTTTTGGGATATAAATTTAGGAGGCAAAAGGTTGTTCATTCTTTTATTCTTGACTTTTATTGTTCAAAACTGTTGCTAGGCATTGAGTTAGATGGAGGCTATCACAAGGAAACGCAGGAATACGATGAAGAAAGATCAGAAGTAATTGCTCAATATGGAATAAAGATTGTAAGATTTTGTAATGAAGAAATAGAAAAGAATTTAGAATGAGTAATCCTTGCTTTAGAAGAGATTATCCAGGAAAGAGTTAGAGAAATGGAAGATTCTCTCTCCGCTCTTCGTGTATCTCTTTTTAATTGAGAAGTAATCCCTACCTAACCTCCCCCTAACAGGGGAGGAAGAACAAGAATATTTCCCCTCTGTGAGGAGGGGCTAGGGGAGGTTGAAAAATAAACTCCCAACGCTGAAAGCTCAGCCTTTATCGCTTCACTCAATAAACTCATCAAAGATAGTAACGATGCTTGGAAACTGCATAAATCTCAGCTTGGGAGATGGACTGAAGAAGGAGGACGAGAAGAGGAAGAGAGGAGGAAGAGGAAAGTCCTAAGACGCCTACGGAGTACAAGAAGTTGCGTTTTATCGAGATAGTTCCAAAATTTGTTTTTATTTTTTTACCATATAGTGATGAGATCAACATTTCAAGAATTTGATGAATTCTCTTTTATCAATAAACTTTTGACTAAATGAACTGCTATTTCTTTGTCTGAGAAGAGAGAAAAAGAAATTAGAAGTGTGTTAAGATTTGCTATTTTTTGGAATCTTTTGGAGGCAGATCCTTGGTTTAACAACTATGTTTCCTTATGAAAATTAGAAAATTCTGATTTACATACAGAAATACTCACTAATTTTGATGAAGAAGAAAAATCTTCACTCAATTATTGTATTCTTTTTTTTAGTCAAAGAAATCGATTATCCTTACATTGTAAGGATCAAAAAGAAGAGAATAAATGGCAATCTTATCAACTAAAAATATGAGAAGAACAAGATGAAATTAAGAAGCAACAATTAATTAAATCCAGTTTGAAAGAATATCTGAAAATTTGCTTATTCATTGTTTATCGTTTAAGAAATAATCTTTTTCATGGTATTAAGCAATTATCTGATCTTAGTGATCAAAATGATCTTTTTAATGTTGCTAATAGATTTCTGAGTGTTGTTATTGCTTCTCTGAAAAAGTATCATGATGCCAATGACTCATTATCCTCATAAAATACAAGTAAAGAAATAAAACCTTATTCAGCTATTTACTAACAAAAAAGCACTCTCTGATCAAAAAAGGGAGTACTTTTTTATTCGAAAATATAGTTTTTTTTATTGTTTTTTGTGTTTATTTTGTTTCTTTCATTGGGAATCTTTGTTTAGCCTGCTTCCTATCCAAGAGATAGCTCTTATAATTCATTTTCAGCACCAAAATAAACATATAACTCCTAAAAGATAGAGGAAATAAAATAAAGAAAAGGTAAAAATTTGTATTCATACTCTATCTATATTATTTCATATAATACTAGAGCTTATCTCCCTTGAATTATTAAAAACTTCAATTAACTGAATTTGTCCTCATTTAAAAAATAACTCAAAAAACAGAATTCCAATATTAGCAAGTATTCCCCATATAGTATAATGGAGAATTCTGTCAAAGAGTGAATTATTATATCTCTCTAAGTGTTGTCTCCAAAAATATTCTTTTCACTCAAATATTTCAACAATAAAGTAACCAATGGTTACTATCAGCAGTCAGAACATAAAAAATATTGGCAGTGTACTATCAATATTTATTGCCATTTTTGTTTTAGGTAAGAATAAAAAACTAATTCATTTTACTGATGAGATAATTTACAAAAGCAGAACAACTCACAAGCATATATTTAGCATCATCAAAAGTAGGTGGTGTATCTCCCTCTGAAAGCGCATGTCTAATGCCTCATGCATTGCTTGTATAGCCGTAAAGCTTATTAAAAGCTTCTTCAAGTGCTGGTGGGATTATCACTCCTTTTTCTTTTAATTTTTTTATTGCTTTCCCTAAAGTTGCTTTTTCATCACCTATAATAATTTGACAAAGTGCTTCAACTGCTGAGATAGATTCTTTGATAGAATTTGCATAATCAGCAGGCTCGTTTTTAAAGAGAGAAATCGCTTTTTGAATATGTTTATTTAGAGGAGCATAAGGGCTTGTGGTTGCTTCATTCACAGTTTCTAGCTCTTCTTCATTGCTTATTGGAAGAACTAATCCATTTTGAGATACACGATAGGCACTATTTTCTTCTATTAGTGCCTGATTGAGTTCTTGTAAAAAGGAATTGTTTTTATAAGTGCTATAAAAAAATTCTATATGATCATAGATTAAATATCGCTCCCTTGTTAATTTTCAATACAAATTTGTTTTAAACTTTTCGGTTTCACAAGAAAGCATATCTCTATTTAATCAAAAGTGATAGGCATAAAGCATCAAAAACTTACGATCTAAATAGAAAGTAAACCCGCTTTGAGTAGATGCGGGATAAAACACATAATCTATAAAAAGATTCCAAATTTTATTTCTAAGTTTTTCACTTACACTATTTTTCTGTAAAAAAGGTTCTGGTTCAATTCACATTCTTTGGGAAAAAGTTTGCATTATTCTATAAAAAAGTAAACTAAAGCTGAATATATTGTTTTAAGTTTTCTTTTCAAGCAGAGTCAAGTCTTCTCTCTTGATTTTCTCCCTTGATTTCAACGCTACCTTTCTTTACAATCATTCCTAATCTTTTACCTCACCTCTTCCGATGCAGCACAAAGTCTACGGTTGTAAAGTCAATAAATTCTACCTCAATAAACGAATCGCTCACCTTGAAGCGACCAATCAAGTGAATGATAATCTTTTTCTTGTTGCGACTTGCGTGGTGACAGATAGAGCCAAGATGAAGCGGGTCAAAGAAATCATTGAACAAGCCAAACTCGGCAAACAGATCCTTATCGCTGGTTGTGGCTCTATCACCAAAGGGAAAGCTACGGAAAGATCAGCTTTTTTTACCTATTATCCTGAATTAACGCCTTATCAAGAGCAAATTACGCTTCTTGCGGAGGATCCTTTGGAAGAGGAGAGCGAACTTGCTTTTAGTTTCAAAATGCCGAATCAGAAGCTCCGAACCAAGAACTATGTGATCATTCAGAACGGTTGCGATAATCATTGCAGTTTCTGTCTCACGATTTTCAAGAGGGGAGCGCATAGAAATCGCCCTTTGCCGGAGATTATTGAGGAGATTAAACAGATTGAGGCGGAAGGTGGGAAAGAGATCGTGCTGACGGGGATCAATCTTGCAGCTTGGGGTGGGAGCAATACGAGGAATGCTAAGGAAAGCAGGTTCACCGAGCTTTTGGAAGCGATCTTGGAGCAAACGATGATCTCAAGGATCAGGATTTCTAGTCTTGACCCTCAGTATCTTGATGATCGTTTCTTTGAGCTGATGAATAATCCGAGGTTTTGTCCGCATTTCCATCTCTCCATTCAGAGTTTTTCTGATACGGTTTTGAAGCTGATGAATAGGGCTTATGATAGCAAAAAGCTTGATGAAGTATTGAAAAAGTTAAGAAATCTGAATCGCCCTGATGCGGAGCTCGTTTCTATCGGTGCAGATCTTATTTCTGGCTTTCCCTGAGAAACAGAGGAGGATTTTCAGATCACTTGCGAGGCGGTGCAGAAGTATCGCATTACCAAGCTCCATGCTTTCCCTTTCTCTGATCATCATAAAGCCGAGAGAATCCCGGCTTCTTCGCTCCCAGACCAAGTGCCAAATGAAATCAGAAAAAGCAGAAATAGAAAGCTGATTGAGATCGGCGACCAGATTCGTGATGTCTTTGTCGCTCAAAATTATGGCAGAAAGCTCCAAGTCCTGATTGAAGAAAGCAAGAATGGAAAAGTGAAATGATGGACTGAGAACTATCTTCAGATTTCCTTGCCTTGAAACTATGAAAAGGGGAGTTTGGTTGAGGTGATTGTAGATGAAAAGAATTGTGTGTTTTAGATAGCCGTATTTTACTTTATCTGTGAGGAAAGGTATGGATTTTGAATATCTTGCTTATACAGTTCTATGTATATTTGTTTTTATTGCAGTGATATATTTTTGAAACACCCCTTCTTTTTTGAAAAAGAAAAAAGGTCGACATGAAAAAATCTGAGCATTGTCTCCTATAACAAGGCTTCTTTATCTTATCTTAACTTAACTTGGATTATTCGTGCATTATGTATGTTTATTGCTTATCAGTACAGTTTGAGAGGAGTAAGTATTCGAGCGGTGCTTCCCTTTTGCCTCGTCTGGCTTTTTCTTGTAGGTCTTCCTCTTCGGGAGTATCTCAGAAAAAAGATTAGCACTTTAAATTGCGGAGAATATCTTAATATTTTAAATTTATTGCTTCTTATAGTTCTTCAATTTCTTTCAGTTTTTATTATGGGGTCTGCGATTCTTCTTGTGAAAATTCTTGTATAAGGAGTTGATAAGTTTCATTAAGATTCAGTTTTTTAAAGCTGTTTTTGTTATTTAGTTTTGATGGGTTCATCTTTAATTATTTTTTAGTTGACTTTTGATACATTTACCTTATATATTAGTTGAAAATATAAAAATATGCTAAACAATTAAAAAATAAGAAAATGGAAAAGAAAGAAAGTCTGAATTATTTACCAATTGCTCAAGCTATAGAACAGTTGGTGCAGAGGGCAGTATCGCTGAAAATCAAGAAAGAGAATCCTAATGGCTATATCACAAGCCATAAGATTTCTGGTATCAGGATTGCCTATCTGAAAAAGGAGTCTTTTGAAATTACCTATGCTAATGGTATTATGACTCCAATGAAAAAGAATGAATCGGCTCCCGAGCTTTTGCTTACTCTCTTCTTTGCTAATGAGAAGAAGGAAGCAAGTGTATCGATTCCAATGCAAGAGCGTATTCTTGCTCAACCCGAAGGGCTTCTTTCTTTGGGGTGGACAAAGCTTACTCTCGCAATAGATGAGTTGATCGATGATTTTTATGCCTCAAAAATAAAGGACAATAAATTTCATCAAGAAGCACATGGGAATGTGGTTTATTTAGAAGATTCTGCGTTTGAGGTTAGTGCTTTAGAGCCGATTCCGAGCTCTCTTTATGACCAAATGTTACATGTAGTCCGAGATTGTTATCTTGCAAAACATGTTGCTTTTGTGGATGCGAATTTGACTGCGAAGAGGGAGCTTTGGATCGTTGTGGATTCTTGGGGAACTCGTGTAATCGACCATCGTAATAGGGTTCAATTTGGGATCACTCCTTATTTTATGAATGGACAGCGGAGGGTTTATCAATCTCAGCTCTCAGGAATGTTTAAGGATTGTGATGCTCTCAGGAATTATCTTAGTAATGAATTGCATCCAAGGCTTCAAGAGGAATTGTTTACGCTTGATCGTAAGCAGTTAGAGAGCGGGATTTACCCTATCCTTCTTGCACCTTCGGCTGTTGGAACGCTTTTTCATGAAGCAATTGCGGGACATATGCTCTCTGGAGCCTATATTGCTGATGGAATTTCTACGGTTTTCAAAGGGAAACTTGGGAAAAGAGTCGCAAAAGAAGGCTTTATGCAGGTGCTGAAGCATATTCAGATTTGGGACTATCCAAGAAATGAGGATATGCTTGCTTCTTATCGATATGATATGCAAGGAACCGAAGCTCAAAATGTCTGTCTGATTGACAAAGGGAAGGTAGAAGGCTATCTTCTTGATCGCAATTCTGCATTTCGTTTGAAGCTTGAGAATAATGGGCATGCTTTGGCAGGAAGTTTTAATGAGCAGCTGTTTGCTGATTATTTTCTTTTGCCTGAAGCTGTGCTTCCAGAGCCAAGAGTTTCTAATCTAGAGATTCTTGTAGATTCCGACTATTCTTTAGAAGAAATGAAGGCAGATTTCTTTAGTGAATTTGGCTATTATCTTTGGGTAGAGTCAAGTTCTGGAGAAGTCAATGTGGAAACGGGCACTTTTGAGCTTAAGGTTGATGTCGTTGTGAAAGTATATCCCAATGGTAAAAAAGAGTACTTTCATGGCGGAGTGCTTTCTGCAAATTTGACAGATTTTTTATCTGCTATTTGTGCGGTGAGCAATCATTATGGGAAAAATCAGGGATATTGTGGTGCTCCAAGTGGGGTAGTCCCGACAGAAGAGGTGGCTCCTGCTATGGGTATGTATGGAGTTAATTGGGTTCCTTATTCCTTGCCGGGAAAAAATACAATTCTGATGCTTAAACGGGATAAATATGTCCCCGCGGATTGGAAACAGAAGACTTCTTCCTTTGAGATGTGATTGAAAAAGGTGAGATTTGGAGTGTTGCAAGGATCTTTGTGACACTCCATTTTTTATTTGAAAGAGGAGATTTGCAGCCAGATTCCTACGTTTTTTTATGAAGACATTTTCTAAATAGTGAACAAATTTAAAGTTTATATTTTCAAAATAAAAACTCTCTAACCTTGTTTCAGTTCCTTTTTGTAATGAAAATTTGAAGCAGTATTATTTCACTTTATAAATTATCTAGCTCACTTTTGAGTTTTTCATATTCTTTCAAATGATTATTATACTGCTCTTTTCTAAGTCTTAAATTTTCCTCTCGTTTTGCAAGTTTATCTGATTTGTAATTCTTACTTTTATTCTTATTTATAATTTTTTCTAAAACTATAATTTCTGATTTCTCACCTTCTATTTGCCTCTTTAATTCTTGTAATTCTTTTTCTTTTAACTTAAATTCCTCATTTTGTTTCTCTGCTTCCTGGTTATTCGACTGTTGCTCTCTAGCTTGTTGTTCTCTAGCCTGTTGCTCTCTAGCTTGTTGTTCTCTAGCCTGTTGCTCTCTAGCTTGTTGTTCTCTAGC
>ERZ773022.34-NODE-34-length-126570-cov-13.063803_pt1 | contig 126570 bp, 136 predicted proteins | sample MGYA00580839_ERZ773022 | MGnify/ENA primary metagenome ERZ773022 (study PRJEB29015, sample SAMEA2738020) | human oral metagenome | biome: human oral; feature: human-associated habitat; material: dental | place: China | collected 2044 ...
CAAGAATCTTTCCAGCCTCGTTCACAGAAACAAAAGCCTCATCTACAGGGAACTCCGTCACCATACTATATACCAACTTCTGCCCCTTTTCTTTATTGAGTTCTTTTTTTTCAACTCCAACAACTACAGCAGAATACCCATCCTTTTCCTGAGTTTTATATCTAATAATTTCCTGTGGAAGAACCTTAGCAAGAGTAACCGCCACAAATTTATCACCAACCCACATCTTGGTCATCTCTTGTTTTGCAACCACAACTCCTCCTTTATTTGCCATACTAACACATTCTGATCAATTAAAACAAAGCACAAATTACCAATTACGAATAGATTTTATATCCACAATCCGTAATTCGTATTTTATAATCCTCTAAGCCTAGAAAACCTTCACATCTACAAGCACTCCTACGGGAATTGAAAGATTCTGAAGATACTCCATTGTCTTCCCTCCAGTCTCTACAACATCCAAGACTCTTGTATAAGAGATTCTTTCAAATTGCTCTCTTGCTTTTTTAAACTTAAAGTTTGATCTTAACACGGTATATACCTTCCTTTTCTTTGGCAAAGGAATTGGTCCTTTAATCTGAGCACCTGATTTTACCAAAAGTCCTACAACCTTAGAAACAGAAGCTTCCAACATTCTTACATCATAACTCTTTAACTTAATTCTCAACTTTGGAGTCTGATCTTTTTTTACAGCCGACATATAACCCTTTTGATAGTAAAAATAAATATAAGAAAACAGACCCCAGAATTCAGTCTTAAACCTTTTCCAAGGTCTGCATCTCTATAGTAAATTATTCAAGCACTTTAGTAACAACTCCAGCACCAACCGTTCTACCTCCTTCTCTAATTGCAAATCTCAAACCCTCTTCCATAGCTACAGGATAGATAAGTTCAACAATAATCTTTGCATTATCACCAGGCATAATCATTTCTACACCAGGAGCAAGTTCAATATTTCCGGTAACATCCGTTGTTCTCATGAAGAATTGAGGCCTATATCCACTCATAAATGGAGTATGTCTTCCACCTTCTTCCTTTTTAAGTACATACACTTCAGCTTCAAACTTTTTGAAAGTCTTCACAGTACCTGGCTTACAAAGCACCTGTCCTCTTTCAATAGCATCCTTGTCTACACCTCTAAGCAAAAGCCCAACATTCATACCAGACTCTGCCTGATCCCACGCCTTGTGGAACATTTCAATACCTGTAACAACAGTTTTCAAAGGATCAGCGCCAAGACCAAGAAGTTCAAGCTCATCATTCATTTTTACAATACCTCTTTCAATTCTACCTGTTGCCACAGTTCCTCTACCTTTAATAGAGAACACATCTTCAACTGGCATCAAGAAAGGCTTATCATTATCTCTTTCAGGAACTGGAATGTAAGAATCCAAAGCATCAAACAACTCCCAAATAGGTTTTGCAGCAGCCTCATCAGTAGGATTTTCAACAGCCTTCAAAGCTGATCCTCTAATAATAGGACAATTTTCATCAAAACCATTCTTCTTTAGAATCTCTCTGATTTCTTCTTCTACAAGATCGATCATATCAGGATCATCTACCATATCACATTTATTCAAGAAAACAACAATCTTTGGCACATTAACTTGCTTAGCCAAAAGAATATGTTCCCTAGTCTGAGGCATAGGACCATCAACAGCAGAACAAAGAAGAATAGCTCCATCCATCTGGGCAGCACCTACGATCATATTCTTTACGTAGTCAGCATGCCCTGGACAGTCAATATGAGCATAGTGTCTGTTGTCAGTTTCATATTCTACATGTCTAGAAGCAATAGTAATACCTCTTGCCTTCTCTTCTGGAGCGTTATCAATTTGATCATACGCTGTAAATTTAGCATACCCTTTTGTAGCAGCAACAGCTGTAAGAGCAGCAGTCAATGTTGTCTTACCGTGATCAACGTGACCAATAGTTCCAACATTTACGTGTGGTTTAGTAGCCATAGTAATACTGTTTAATAAACTAAAAGTTAAACATAACTAACTATATAACAATTTCCTTTATAATTGCAAGTAATTCTTCAAAAAAAAAGCTGATCTTGATCATTTGGCAGACCCCACTAAGAAGATAGCAAGCCACCAACCCTATTTCAAAACCACTCTCCAAATATTTAACCAAATCAAGTAAGGCAATATATCCAGAGAACCTTTTTATTTTGTAAGATATTAACTTTTTAACCTCGGGAATGCGGGACTCGAACTCGCGACCTCTTGGTCCCAAACCAAGCGCTCTAGCCATCTGAGCTAATTCCCGAGAAAGAATGGTGGGCGTGGGTGGACTCGAACCACCGACCTCACCCTTATCAGAGGTGCGCTCTAACCGCCTGAGCTACACGCCCATTCTTTTCTCTATAATTTTTAGTGGTGCCAAGAGGCAGAATCGAACTGCCGACACAAGGCTTTTCAGGCCTCTGCTCTACCACTGAGCTACCTTGGCTTTTCCTTTTGGTGTGCATCAGAGATATTTCTCTTTTCTACCTATTCATATTTCTTCTTTTATGCTTCAGTAGAAATAGAACAGGTGTCTTTATAGTAATTTACTTATTAATTTCAAGAGTATTTTTATGACAAAAAAGCAATGGAATAGACATAGGGATAGAAGCATAAAATTCAGAAAACATCCAGCGTTTTGATGTTTTATCTTTCTGAAGATAAACCTATCACTGCTAAAAGTAAAAAGATTCCAGCAATTCATGAGACTATTTTTAGCCATTTCGGTGCTGAATTTCGACCAAAACAAATTGCAATAGCAGTCCCCTGAAATCCCATTATAGCTAGTCATAAGATTGTAAACAAAACATTAGAATCCATTACCTAAAATTATAATATCATAAAATAACTATCCCAGGAAAAATAACAATCTTCTCTTATTTTTCAAGGGTAAGTTTATCTCTCTCCACTTATCGTGAAAAGAAACTTCAAAATAATCTCAACCTAGCTAAATTCTTAGAAAAGAAAAAACTGACTTAAGAGTCAGCTTTCTTTAATTCAATAGTACTGAAAAGAGATAAAGTAATGGACAAAGTGTATAATTTTAAGTGTTTGATTAGAATGGTGGTCTATCCCCACCTTCCGGTAGGGATGCCTTGTTACGACTTAACCCCAGTCACTGATTTCCTCCTTAACCCATATAATGAGTCTTCAAAGAACCTCAGCTCCCATGGTTTGACGGGCGGTGAGTGCAAGGAACAGGGACATATTCACGGCAGCATGGCTGATCTGCCATTACTAGCAATTCCAACTTCATGTAGTCGAGTTCCAGACTACAATCCGAACTAGGGGTAGTTTTAAAGATTTGCTCCACCTCGCGGTCTTGCTTCTCGCTGTACCTACCCATTGTATTATCTATGAGGCCCTAGGTGTAAGAGGCATGAGGATCTGACGTCATCCTCTCCTTCCTCTCGGTTACCCGAGCAGTCTGCTTAGACATACTAACTAAGCATGAGGGTTGCGCTCGTTTCCAGACTTAACTAGACACCTTGCGGCACGAGCTGACGACGACCATGCACCATCTGTGTAAAGCTCCGTATTGCTACGGATATGCGACTTTCACCGCAGACACAATACATGTCAATCCTAGGTAAGATTCTTGGCTTATTATCCAATTAATCTAGATAATCCACTGCTTGTGTGTTCCCCCGCCTATCCCTTTGAGTTTCATTCTTGCGAATATACTACCCAGGCGACTTGCTTAACTCGTTAGATTACGACACTCCTGCCAATAAATTGACAAAAACATCTAGCAAGCATAATTTACGGTTCGGACTACCAGGGTATCTAATCCTGTTTGCTACCCGAACTGTCGTCCCTCATCGTCAAGTATTCTGTAGTTAGCTGCTTTCGCTTTCGGCGTTCCTTCCGATATCAACGCATTTCACCGCTCCACCGGAAATTCCACTAACCCCCAGATACTTCCAGAATTGCAGTATCCACTCCCTTTCTACGATTGAGTCGTAGGATTTGAAAACAGACTTACAATTCAGACTACGGACACTTTACGCCCAGTAAATCCGGACAACGCTCGAGACCTACGTATTACCGCGGCTGCTGGCACGTAGTTAGCCGTCTCTTATTCTTGACATACCGTCATTCGTCTTCTGCCAAAAAAGAAGTTTACACACCGTAATGCTTCATCCTTCACGCGAAATTGCTGCATCAGACTTTCGTCCATTGTGCAAGATTCCCCACTGCTGCCTCCCGTAGGAGTATGGGCCGTATCTCAGTCCCATCGCGACCGGACATCATCTCAGACCGGTTACCCGTCATAGGCTTGGTAAGCCGTTACCTTACCAACTACCTGATAGGACGCACCACTCTCCCGAAGCGATAAATCTTTCCTCACATTGGAATTTCACCATCGTGAGCATATTGGGAATTAGCTACATCTCTGTAGTTATACCCATCTTCGGGGCAAGTTAAGCACGCGTTACTCGCTCGTTTGCCACTAATCTTACTACGTATTGCTACGACGCAAGATCCGTTCGACTTGCATGTGTTAGGCATTTCGCTAGCGTTCATCCTGAGCCAGGGTCAAACTCTTCAAAAAGTTCCACACTTTATCTCTTTTTAGTACTATTAAAGATCTCTTCTGCTAAGGCATTTCCATCCTTAGTAATGGTAGCACTAACCTACTTTCCCAGCCCTGATAGAACCAGTATCATCGACCAGTATATGCTTAACTTCTGTATTCGGAATGGGAACAGGTGTTTCCATATACCGCATCAGCACTACCGTTAGTAAAGATGATTCAGACTAATAATGATTTTCATACAAAAATCAAGTAAAAATCTGATTTTTTATCCTTTTAGTATCCTTACAATACCATAATATATTACCTATTTCTTAGAAAAAAGATAAACCCACTCGACCAATTAGTACATCTTAGCTCAATCCCTTACAGGACTTACACCTAATGCCTATTAAACTGGTAGTCTACCAGCGGTCTTACCTTCATAAAGAAGAGGGATATCTAATCTTGAGACAAGTTTCCCACTTAGATGCTTTCAGCGGTTACCTTTTCCGAGCTTAACTATCCAGCGGTGCTCCTGGCGGAACAACTGGTACTATCAGAGGCTCGTCCAACCCGGTCCTCTCGTACTAGGGTCAGCATCTCTCAAATATCCTACGGTCACAGTAGATAGGGACCGAACTGTCTCACGACGTTCTGAACCCAACTCGCGTCCCGCTTTAATGGGTGAACAACCCAACCCTTGGGACCTTCTACAGCCCCAGGATGCGACGAGTCGACATCGAGGTGCCAAACGGAATCGTCGCTGTGAACGCTTAGATTCCATTAGCCTGTTATCCCCGGAGTAACTTTTATCCGTTGAGCGGATCCCCTTCCACTTGGAAGATCCGGATCACTTTCGCCTACTTTCGTATCTGCTCGACCTGTCAGTCTCACAGTCAAGCTTGCTTATGCGAATACACATTCACCACGGTTTCCATCCGTAGTAAGCAAACCTTTGCACGCCTCCGCTACTTTTTAGGAGGCACCCGCCCCAGGTAAACTGTCCAACTGAAACTGTCTCCCAACCTAGGGATTAGAATTGCTACATATCTTGGGTGGTATCTCACTATTGGCTCCGCCCCAACCGAAGTTGAAACATCAAAGCCTCCCACCTATACTGAGCAAGACATGCTACAATCCAATATCAATCTACAGTAAAGCTTCACAGGGTCTTTCCGTCTAACTGTGACTACCCGGCATTTTTACCGGGAATGTAATTTCACCGAGTTTAAGGGTAAGACAGCATGGGGATGATTATGCCATTCATGCGCGTCAGAACTTACCTGACAAGGAATTTCGCTACCTTAGGACCGTCATAGTTACGGCCGTCATTCACCAGTGCTTAACCCTCGAGCTTGCACAAGAGAGCATAACATTCTGGCATTGGACAGGCATCACCCGTTATACATCCTCTTACGAGTTAGCAACGAGCTGTGTTTGTGATAAACAGTTCCCCCCATCTCTTTCGCTGCGATCCCGATTGCTCGGGACAGGACTTATTTCGAAAGTACGTCCGCTAATTTGCCAAGTTCCTTACCCATTAATTATCTCGATTATCTTAGTATTCTCTACCACCCCACAAGTGTCTGATCTGAGTACGGGTTACATAAAGATTAAGTTTAGAAGTTTTTCTCGGCACCAAAACGATGAGAATTTCTAATTCCGAGGAATCAAATTCCGATCAAGCTCAGTATCAATAGCTGTGGATTTTCCTGCAACTACCTTTATAACCTAGGGTTATAAAAACCTCACTCTTTCGACTCAAATCCTTAATGAGCTCTCACAAATCTCAATGCGTTACTCCATCACTCTTTATATAAGTACTGGAATATTAACCAGTTATCCATCGACTCTCCACTTCTGGATAAGCCTTAGGTCCCGACTAACCCTACGACGATGAACGTTGCGTAGGAATCCTTAGGGTTTCGATATATTGAATTTTCATCAATAAGCGTTACTCATGTCAGCATTTTTACTTCTTACTAGTCGACCACATCTCGCGATGTAGCTTCATCCTGTAAGAACACTCTCCTACCACACAGTGTATTACTACACTGGTCTTCGATTTCGGTATAATGCTTAGCCCCGTTACATCTTCAGCGCATCTTCGCTAGTCCAGTGAGCTGTTACGCTTTCTTTAAAGGATTGCTGCTTCTAGGCAAACCTCCTGGATGTATAAGTAAAGACACCTCTTTTTCCACTTAGCATTACTTTAGGGACCTTAATCAGAAGTCTGGACTGTTATCCTTTTGACTACGAAACTTGCTCCCGTAGTCCCACTCTGCAATATTCCTTGAAGCATTCGAAGTTTAGTAAGGTTTGGTAATGTCTCTCGACACCCCTAGCCTTTCCAGAGCTCTACCTCTTCAAGATCTCAAAATGCAGGCTGCACCTAAATGCATTTCGGAGAGAACCAGCTATCACGGTATTCGATGAGCTTTTCACTCCTAAACACAGGTCATCGGAAGGTTTTGCAGCACCAACCCGTTCGGTCCTCCAGCATAGTTTCCTATGCCTTCAACCTGCCCATGTCTAGCTCATACCGCTTCGGGTCTATTAATAATAACTAAAGCGCCCTATTCAGACTCGGTTTCCCTTCGGCTCCGCCTATAACTGGCTTAACCTCGCTACTACTAATAACTCGCTGACCCATTCGTCAATAGGTACGTGGTCACCTTGCGGCTCCCACTCAATTGTAAGCAATAAATTTCAGGTTCTATTTCACTCCCCTACCAGGGGTTCTTTTCACCGTTCCCTCACGGTACTGTTCGCTGTCGGTGTAAAAAAGTATTTAGCCTTACCCAGTGGTCTGGGCAGATTCATACCAGATTTCTCGTGTCTGATATTACTCAGGTGTCGTCACAATGTGGTGTCATATTTTCAGATACGGGACTTTAACCTTCTATGGTGCATCATCCAAATGCTTCTCCTAATACAACATCTCTCCATCCAAAGAGTTCTAGCTCTTTATGGACGATCCTACAACCCTCTTATTAGCAACGCCTAGAAGCTTACACTAATAGAGTTTGGGCTCTTCCCTGTTCGCTCGTCACTACTAAGGGAATCTCATTACGATTTCTTTTCCTTCGGTTACTGAGATATTTCACTTCACCGAGTATTGTCAACTTTGTATTCTCCTATAGAGAATAGGTTGCCCCATTCGGAAATTCTTGACTCCAAGCGATTGTTGGCATCTCATCAAGACTTATCGCAGCCAGCTACGTCCTTCTTCCTCTTTTTTACCCAAGGCATCCTTTTATTGCTTTTAAATAGATTTATCTACTAAGAAATAGTGTAATATATTATGCTATTGTTAAGGATCACTTCAGCAACCTCTTCACTTTTGGTTGCGAGCATTATATTAAATATCTTCTATCTAAATGCAAGAGATTTTAAAGATTTTTTTTAACAAGGTAATATTTGGCATTTTTCTCCTTTTTGGGTCATTTCGTTTTTTAATTTCTGAAGATTAATTAAAAAAATCGACCAAAAATTCAAAAATCTGATTTTGTCTCTTATTTTATTTTTTCTTCCGGTCTTATGCAGACTTTCCTACATTCAAAATGCTTTCCGCAGAAGACTACAAAAAAACAACCTTTTATGCTCCAGAGGTTTGATCATTTTTTGATACCCCAACACCATCTCTTCATCAAGAATCTGAATTTATAGCTGATTTACTATGGTATAGCTTTGGATAAATAAGCGAAACTACCACAATACGACAGTTTTCTATATTTCTGAGTTGATTTTCGGAAGGGAAAGTATATCTAAGAAATAAACAATTTTACTTTTTATTGAAGTTATGGAAGCTGCTTTAATCTTCTTTGGATTTATTAATGTCGTCTCCTTTACTATCCGATGAATTGACAAATGGAAGGCAAAAAATAAAAAATGGAGAATTAGCGAAAAAACGCTTCTTATCTTAAGCATCTGCTGAGGATGGCTAGGAGCAATCCTTGCGATTGACGTCTTTAGACATAAGACTGTAAAGTCAAGCTTCCTTTGGAAATTTTATCTTATTGGTGGATTTTGGATTGCGATCCTTTTTGGAATCCTTTATTTTTGGTAAAATTTCACACCGCATTTTACTAGGATTTTGACAGAAGAAAAAGAATCTGATCTAGTTATAAAGAACGTTTTAGAGGCTGCTTTGAGGCAGGATATTTGATTCTCACTTGTAAATCGCTGGTAATTCCCTACACTTGAGGTGTTAATTCAGATTTATTTTTTTTGGAAGAACAGAGATGAAAATTGGAATTGTTGGATTACCAAATGTTGGGAAGTCTACCTTGTTTAATGCTTTAACAAAATCCTATGCTGCTCCCGCTGAGAATTTTCCCTTCTGCACTATAGAACCGAATATTGGGATTGTAGACGTTAAAGACCCTAGAGTTAAAGCTCTGGCAGAGATGTCTAAAAGTCAAAAAATTGTCTACGCTAATACCGAATTTGTGGACATTGCCTGACTTGTAAAAGGAGCAAGTAAAGGTGAGTGACTAGGGAACAAGTTTCTTTCCCATATTAGAGAAGTTGACACAATTGTGCAAGTGCTAAGATATTTTAAGGACAGCGATGTCGTCCATGTGGAAGGCGGAGTCGACCCTCTAAGAGATAGAGAGATCATTAATACTGAACTTATTTTTTCTGATCTTGAACAAATAGAAAAAACACTTCCGAATCTTCAAAAGAAAGCAAAGCTGGCTCAAAATAAGGACGATAAAAAGTCCGCAGAAATCCTCGAGAAAATACAAAAAGTCCTCTTGGAAGGAAGGCTGGCAAACACCTTGAGGGAAGAGCTTGCGGAGGAGGAGCTCAAATTGATTAGGTCCTATAATTTTCTGACCCTAAAACCTTTTGTCTATGCGCTGAATATTTCTCAGGAGGATATTCAAAATGCTGAAGCTCTGAAGAAGGAATTTGAAGAAAAACTCCAAGCTCCTGTTGCGATCGTCTGTGTCAAGATTGAATCCGAGATGATGGAACTTTCCAATGAAGAAAAATCTGAATTTCTGACTGAGCTTTTGGAACTCCAACAGGGGGCCAAAATTCCCACTCTGGATGATTTAATTTCCCTCGCCTTCAAACAGCTCGGACTTATGTACTATTTCACGACAGGAGAGAAAGAAACTAAAGCTTGGACCATCCCACTTAATTCTACCGCACCACAGGCAGCCTGAGCAATTCATTCAGATTTTGAAAGGGGATTTATTAAGGCGGAAGTAATCAACACAGAAAAGCTCTTGGAATCAGGTTCTTGGGCTAAGGCAAGAGAGAAAGGACTCCTACGTTTAGAGGGGAAAGATTATATTGTGCAGGATGGAGATGTCATGATTTTCAAATTTAATGTCTAGAGAAGCTACGGATCGCATTCCCCTTAGAATAGAGCGACTCTATTTGATAAGTTTTTAGAGCACTTCTTCTACTTCTTCAAGTTTTTTCTCTATAGAATAGTGGCCGAATAGTCTTATTGCGAGGAATACAATATAAGCAATAATAGTAAGAATCCACACTACTAATCTTACCACTCCGTAAAAGAGCAAATACATTGCAAAAACAGCCCCAACCTGGAATATTGGCTTTTGATAAACGCGTTGTAGCTGCCCAAGTGTTGCCTTACAGATTTCAAAACTGATGCTTTGCTGAGTTTTTACCAGCCCTTCTAGAATAACACTCTTGATTTGTCCTCCCATCTCTTTTATAGGAGAAGACGTTTCTTGATCTACAAGACTTTCGGCTTCATTTTTTGGAGCATTAAAAATACTCAGCTCAAAAGGATTTGTAGACTTTTGTATGATTTTTTTGGATCGTCAAGAGATCTGTTCACATTGGAAGGGGAACTGACTATTCATTCCAAGCACCGCAAATCAAAAGAGGATACTGGTTATTGTGGCAAAAATGTAACCACTACTGGTAAAATACACAATCCAATTAACCTTCCTTACTTTGGAGAAATAGCCCCCTAAAGAAAAAAGTAAAAATCAGATTGCAAAGAGCGAAAGCCACATAGCTATCATTAATTGTCGTGGGGCATTTCGTATTATCAGCTGAAGAACGGCTCCTAAAATAAGTATTGGAAGCCAGATTTTTATCTTTTTTACTCTCCTAAGATCTATAGCAAGGAATATTAAGCCAATAAAGAGGACACAAAAGGCTGCTACCGCCCAAAGAACCTGCCTTTCCCGCAAAAGCTTTCGAAGGAAAAATCCGTAAGTCATGAACGAAAAAACTAAGAAAAAGCAGAGCCTTGGAACGTGATAGCTTTTTTTGTGAGATGAAGATAGAGAAGAAGATATTGTTTCCATTATTTAGAATGAAAAAAGGGAAGATAAAGCGTTTTGAAAGAGAAGGATGAACACAACAGCTAAGATCATCGCGGGAAGGAAAGGAACCGACTGCTCCGTCATTTTTGGACTCAAAAAATCCGCTTTCTTTCTAAAGATTTTATTCTGGAGGATAAATCGAAAGATTCCAATACTTCCACTTAAGACAAAAAAGATCAGTATTATACCCACTCCCTGTAAAACATCTCCACGATTTCCTATCCCTGCAAAAAGAAGGGTCCCTAGGTAAGGCGCGATCAATACATCCCCCATTCCGATTCCTTCTTCATTATTGTGATATTTTGCTTTCACTCGCTGTTTGGCTAGCCGATATAATAGCAGAAAAATAAGCAGAAAACTTATCCCACCCCAAAGAGCCTGCCAAGCGAACAATCAACATCATAGTGCCAAAATTAAAACTCCACTTATAATAACAAGAAGGGGAAGATGCACTTCGTATCGTAGTACATCGTAAATTAGAAGGAGCCAAAGCATTCGCCCGGTGAGTGTCCAGAACACTATAGGTCCCATACCTGCGTCATAAAGATAATACCATACGCTTCAGAAAATCAAAGCAGATCCAAGCTCTAGAATTGGATAAAGTCGTGAGATTTTCTTTTTGCAGTAGCGACATCTTCATTTTTGGAGGAGGAAACTGATAACGGGGATAAGATCACAGGGCTGCAACCTTTTTTTACACTGAGGGCACTCACTTCTTCCTCGTAAAATCGAACTAGCCTGCTCAAGACTCTCACTATCTCCTCGCCTAGAAAGAATTACTGAGCCAAAAGATCCAAAAACCAGACCAAGAAAGATTGCTATGATTAATCCAAAAGCCATTTCGCTTGTAGGTAAGTAAAAATTCAAAGTGAAGTATAGTTTTTTCTCCTACCTTTGCAACGGATTCAGGCTTTTTGAGCTTTTTTGAATATGGCTTTGGAAGAATTATATTATATAAGAAGAGGTGAAATTAGGAAGCTTTTTGAGGGCTATAACTATTATGAGAATTATTCTTGTTTTTTTGGGGAAAATGTTTAGACTCTTTATGTTTTTATATTCTTATAGCAATAGTAAAATGACTAAACCAGAACATTATTCTGTATGCGACTGTCACTGCAGCGCCTGCGAAGACAATCATTGTGAAGAATGCAGCTGTTGCGACTGCGGAGAAAGCTATGACTGCAACAACTGTGCAAGGATCGAGAGGATCGTTCCAAACTTTAAACTTACGATGTATAATCCTCATAGCCAAGAGATTGAAAACAAAACTGTAAAGGATTACAGAAACAAATGGCTTGTTTTGTTTTTCTATCCAGCTGATTTTACCTTCGTCTGCCCAACAGAACTTAAAGATCTCAACCAAAAAGCTGAGGAAATCCGTGCAATGGGAGATGTTGAAGTCTTTGGTGTGAGTGTAGATTCTGTTTTCTCTCACAAGTCTTGGCTTGAATCCGAGGAAATGTTAAAAGGCTTCCAGTTTAATATGATCAGCGATAGAAATACCGTCCTTTCAAGGTATTTTGGTATTCTCAATACTGCAACTGGAAACGCAGAAAGAGGAACCTTTATCATCTCTCCAGACGGTGTTCTTAAGACGATAGAAATCCACACTGATGCTGTTGGAAGAAGTGCAAAAGAACTTGTAAGGAAGCTCTATGGATTAAAGTTTGTAACGGAAAACAAGGGACATGCGTGTCCAGCAAGCTGGGAGAACAATATGAAGACTATGCAACCAAACATTAAAAATGCTGGTCATGCAGGAGCAACCTTATCTTAACCATTAGACGATTAGGGAAAATCAGATTTTATCTTTTTGAATTTATTAGGATCATGAAAGGATATCACGCAAATATCGAAGAACTTACACTAAAAAATGACTATTTTAGGCAAGTGCTTTATACTGCAAAAGGACTTCAACTTGTGTTGATGAGTCTTCTTCCTGGAGAAGAGATCGGATTAGAAGTTCATCATGATAATGTGCAGTTTTTCAGATTTGAAGCAGGGGAGGGGAAAGTAATCATTGATGATAATGAGTATTTGGTGCAGGACTGAAGCTCGATCATCGTCCCAGCAGGTGCACAGCATAATGTGATCAACACTTCTAGCACTGAACCATTAAAGATGTATACTATTTATTCTCCAGCGCACCACAAAGACGGCGTAGTTCACGCAACCAAGGAAATCGCTGAGCAAGCAGAACATGATGGAACCGATGAATTTGATGGGACAACTACCGAGTAAAGACAACTATCCAGTAAAAGAGTAGTATATAACAATGAAAAAGACTGATCCTCTATTTTGGATCAGCTTTTTTCTTTTTTTTCTGTTGAAAGAAGTGGCTATGAAATGAGCGGAATCAAAAGTCCGTTGCTGAGGCAACCTTTAGGATCGATCATTTCTAAAAGTGTAGCTAGAAAAACACTTGCATAACTCCCCGTTGGAAGAGAAAAATCTAAGAGGAGGTCTTTAGCTTCCCGTTTTCGGCTGAGGGAATGAGGATATGCTCGTAGGGGCCTCCTAAAGCCATAGAGATGATAGGTCTGAGAAATAGTATTTCCAAAGGTATCAAATCCGCTGACTTTCCTCTGTCGCTCATCATAACATCTTGCCGAACTGCCTTGGCTGCAAGTGAGCTGCTCTGTCCCCAACACTGCTCCCGTAGGAAATCGCGAATCTTGGTCAAAATCGCTCGATTGAGTAATGACTCCTGGCTCGAGTACTGCAGCCCCTTGATTGACTCTTTTTAGTGCCCAATAGTCAAAATGCTGAAGCATTCCAGCGGAATAACTCGCTACTGCAGTTCAAAATGCGTTTCGTCCGTTGACCATAATATCTCAGTCCAAGATAAATACTCATTCTTTTCGTCTTTTCATCACAAGTTCGTTAAACCACATACTCCCAAAGGCTTGAAGCATGAATTTTACTTGGTATCCGTGATCTTGGAGAAGGCCCTCGGAAAAGATTTTTTTTGCTTTTTTAAAATTTTTGTTTCCTTTTCAAAATCTCTGGATTCAAAATGCATTTGGAAATCAGATTTTTTTACTTTTTTGAAGCTGTTGCTCTAGCTGTTCTCTTGCTTCTGGAGGAAGAGCTGCTCTTCCCCTTAGCCTAATAGTGAAGTGATTCCCTCCGTTCTTGCCGATCGCTAGAGGAGCGTGATGCCGTCAGGTCGCCAGGATTGCAACTTTTTGCTTTAAGCTATCAAAAAAAGTGGAGCTTCCTCCACAAGCATTTAGAGCCTTTTGGGAAATACTGAGCCGTTGTCTTGTAATTCAGGCTTTATCTTTTAGTCCTGCAATCCCAATATCCCCCCTTTTGAGCCCCAGCATCTGGCATAGTGAGAGGAGAACCTCCATCGTATTTACTAGTTTTTTCTCGAAGAAAACATAAAGGAACTCTCCCTTTCCGCTTAACTGAAAAGGTAAAAGCTCCTCTACAATAAAATCCTCTGGCTGAGTTTTGAAAGAAAAATACATACAGTCTTTTTTAATTCGCTCAATATAAATGCCCAAGCTGATTGAAAGAGAGCATTTCTCGCCTATCCTCTACAAAGCGACAACGACTAAGTGAACAAGGAGATGTAACAAAACGCTCTTCTTGTCCTTCCTTTTTGAGCAAGGTTGCTATGATAGCACTATTTATGATAGGATTTCCCACAATGAGGATACGAGAAGAGCTTGGATACGTTTTGGTAAGCTCGCGAAGAAAGAGTTTGCAACGTTCACGCACCTGATCCCGTGTTTCTTCTATTGTCTGACTATGCTCTACGGTATCACTCTTGATGAAAAGGCGGCTCAAAAGCTTTACTTGCTCTGGATTATTTCCTGTCGTATTTTCAAACGTTTCTCTAGTGAGTTTGGTGCAGATTTCTGCTCATTTTTCTCTAATTCTTGGATCAACGATGATCTGAAATCTATCATTTTCTAAGGTCTCAAAGACTAAATCCGTAGTTGTCCTACGAAATCCGATATCACTACAAAAGATAAAGTCAATTTTTTCCTTTTTGAGTGCTTGTGCAAGTCTCAGCGAATCTAGTACGCCTTTATCTGAGAGCCTATCATTGCAGTGTCCCAAGGTAGAACAATGCGTATTAACGTGTTCTCCATTACAAGTGATGATGAGTTCCATGGGTATATAGGATAGCTTGGTAAAAAGAGGTTTAGGAAACCTATAGAAGTGATTGGAAATACTACCACGTAGATCAGTTTTATAGGTAGTTTTTTTTGTTTTCATTGTGCTCTTCAAGTGTAGTGCCGTAGTGAATCTTTCCACTGGCATCATGGAGATAGTAAAGTGCTCCAGTTTTTTTGAAGTCTAAGGTTGCTGAGATTGTCTCTACGCTCGGTGAGGAAATTGGCGTAGGAGGAAGCCCGTAGTTTTGTCTTGTATTGTAGAGGTTGCTTGCATCTGAGAGATTTGCAAGAATTTGATTTCTACATTGGTCGTAGGTAATCTTTAGTCCATAACAAAGAGTTACATCTGCATCCAATCTCATCCCCTTCTCCAATCTATTGAGGAAAATCCCGGCAATGATAGGCTTATTCCCTGCTAACTTCTCCTCATTTTCTATTACAGAAGCAAGAGTTAGAAGTTGATAACTATCAAATCCATAACCAAAGGATTGGAGCTGATCTCCAAGAGGAATCCAGACTTTTTGATTGAAGTTTTTAAGCTGAGATTTAATAAGTTGCTCTGGGATGGAACCATTGGGATCTAAGAAGTAGGTATCCGGATAGAGATAGCCTTCAAGTGATTTTCCACTAGGAAGTGCTGAAAGAAAAGGAAAATCTGACTTCATCTCTTGAATAAACTGCTGATCTTCTGCCTTCTGAATGAACTGACCTGCAGAAATCTGTCACAGCTCTGTCAAATAAGCATCTATATCATAGATTGATCGTCATTCAAGGAGAGTCACACGTTTTACATCTCTCTGTGGTCACTCCTTAATGAGATTCATCAACTCAGCTTTGGTATATTTCCCGCTTAGAAGGTAGTTTCCCTCTTGAAGCATTGGAATTGATTCACGATGATTTCTCAATCGGAACTTCAGCATTATTCTTTTTAAGAATCCCTGTTCTGGAAAGAATTTATTGATAGTATCCCCCTTTTCTATCTGAACTGTTGTATTCTCTGGATAGTATACGGGAGCATTATAAGCACCACGTCCTAAGATCCAGAGTCGAGCAAAAAGAATGATAATTGCTCACATAAAAATTCGTCTGTTTTTCCTTTTTTTTGGGCGTCTCATGGTATAAGTATAAATCGATAAATAAAGTATTCTGATTTAGAGTCGTTTCTTTTTCTTGAAGATAAGTACCGTGAAAACCGCCATTATCACCATAAATCCCATAAGGACAATAAACGCCCCTGGATAGTTCTGGAATGGCAATCAGATATTCATCCCATAGATTCCACTAATCATCGTCATTATTCAGATAATTACCGTCAAAACCGTCAATATCCCAATATTTTTGTTGGTCATCATATTTGTAAGGGTGTTGAATATCTCTCCGATAGAATCAATATTCTCATGAATGATTGAAATATGCCCTAGTATCTTACTCGTCTTGTATTCAAGATCCTCAAAGTAAACATCTAAATCTCCTTCATAAAAATTTGCGGTTACTTTTTGGAGCTCTACGAGAATTTCTTCTTGTGGAGAAATAACAGTTTTTAACAATACCGTATTTCTCTTTTTGATAAGGACTTTCTTGAGAAGATCTGTATCAACAAAACTTTTATCAAAAACTTGTTTTTCCATTTCCATGAGATCAAGATTGAATTTATTGAGCCCAAGGAGAATCTTATCATACATCACATCAATAATCTTATAGAGAATATAGTAAGGAGAAATCTTGTACTCTTCTGCCTCTTCTCACTCTTCTTTGATTTCTTGTTCGTATTCCTGTCTAATCTTTTCGATATTATTGGTCGGATACTTGGTGATCGTAATAATAAAATCTCTCCCTAAAATGATATTCATTTCATTTGAAAGATATTTTCAGAGCTTTTCGTTGTATTTTGGGAAATGGATTACAAGAAAAATACAATCATCATACACATCAATCTTATCATGTGCACTTGGTTCAATCAAATCCTGCTCAACCATCTCATGAAGATCTAGGTTCTTGATTGCCTCCTCAAGTTGATGATGTGTTGGCTTTGAAAGATGAATCCACTTTATTTTTCAGATTTTTAGAACATTTTTTAGCATTCTATTGATTTTGTAAGGCATTAAAACGCTCCACGAATTGGAGTATAAAGTTTTCTCTCTCTTTTGCAAAAGAAAAATCTGACTCTTTTCTACCTACGAAAGAAGCGGGATTATTTTATTTACATTTTATCTTGACTTTCCCAAGTAAAATGGTATCTTCTTGGTATTGTCGATCCAAATATAGACAATACTTTTATCCTCTTTTGATTATAACATGAAAGGAAAACTCTTCTTTAGTCTTTTGGCCATTGCCGGGCTTATCGGTGTATCTTTTGCACAGGATAACGGTGCCAAGGTTGGGCTCTCAATGACTAATCTCCCTGCTTCATTTTCTGGAGAATTTACTCTTGAACTTACGACGACAGCAGGAGCTCTTTCTGGATCCGAATCTTTTAGTCTCTCTTTTTCTGAGTGTGGAAGTGGACAGACTGAACTCTGGTATGGAAACCAGAAAAAAACTGATCAGATTTCGTCTTTTTCTCTCGCTTCATGAGAGAAGAAATCTTTTCCGCTAAAAATAAAGGCAAGCAATATCCATGGCTGTCAACTCAACTTTAAACTCACAGATACTGCAGGAGTTAAGGTTGCAGAAACAAGTATGGTACTTAATTCAAACTGCGATCTTCCAATTGACTTTGATCAGGAGTATGTTTTATCTCAACAAGCAGGCAAGTCTCAGCGAGGCCAAGCTTGAGTAAATAAGACTACATCAATAAATAAGACGACAAGGGGAAGCTTGGATAAAGAACTTGAAAATGCTCTTGATTGGGCTGTTCGTCAAGGGATCATTTCTCAGGCAGATAAAGCTCGTTTCAATAATCCAATGACAAGAATGGAACTTGCACAGATGATCCTTCCTGTAGGTGACAAACTTGGACGCGCGGCTAACGAAGGGAAAGCGTGTAGCTTTAGAGATCTTGTAGGAACTCCAGAAGCCAGCATTGCTACAGCAAAAAGAGTTTGCCAACTCAATGTAATGGGAATCTATCCAAATGAAGAAGCACTTGAGAACTTTATGCCAGATCAAATTGTAGACAGAGCTCAAATGTTGACGACGATATCTAGGATGCTCTGGGGAAATAGCTATAACCAAGGAGGAAAAACCTTCTATGAAAAGCACTTTGACAAAGTAAAGGAAGAGAATGTTGTCAGAAAGCCATTTGCCAATCTTGTGGAACTTAGAAGCTATTTCTATCTTGTACTCCAGAGAGCAGAAGAAAAGGGACTTCTAAAATGGTAAAAGTAGGAGGATCTATAGAAGATGATAAAAGGTGGAATAAAAGAATATGAGGAATGTAAAATATAAAAGGCAAGGTATGGACGACTTGCCTTTTTTCTCTTAATTAATAAACTGGTTTCGTTTATTTTTTGGATATAGCAGATGAAAATCTACATCAAAACTCCATTGCTAAATAATTCACAAACAGTTCCCCATATGGTAGAGCACTGTATCAGAAGGAATAAAAAGTTTGATGTAAAGCGGTTCTTTGAGTCACATCTTCCTTGTGAGCATTGGATTAATTGAGAACGAACTCATATTTTTGTAGATTATTGAAAAGAGCTTGAGAGCGTCGTGAGAGAAATAAAAATCTGATTAAATAGGGAAATTTACGAATTTGAAAAAAGACCATTCAAAGAAGAATGTAATAATAAGACTGAATGAAATATAATTTTTGAGGCAATGTTGCAGCAACTTATCAGTCCGGAGATTCGCCTAAACACCCGGAAGGGCAAAACCTGGAAAAAAGTCAATCAATACCACAAAACCTATTATCAAGATCAGAATTTTCTGATTTTTGAGGATCAAGTATCTGCTCATCAAGAGTATGAGTTGCAATTTATATGATCATGAGTTCGTCCCAGAGTTAACGTTGAAAATCACTTTTTTATTGAAGATTTTCCATTTAATAAGAGTGTAATTTTTTGATATAGAAATTATGATGCCTGTCATTATCGAAGATTAATTTTTGCATGGATAATTTGTGAAACTTATTGTTGGTATTTTCAAAGGTATAAAGTCTGAAAATATTTTTATGATATCACTGTTTTTGACAGCTTTAGAGAATATATTTGGATTACTACACCAAAAATAGATTATTCCTGTCTAGATAAAGATTTTTTTGAACAGGCAAAAAACTATATTTGTCAAATTCTTAATGACTTTTACCTTAAGGAAAAGATATTCTTCGGAAATTATTTATATTGAGTTCCAGCTGAAAGAAAACAAATCATAGAACGATGTCGTGCATTCCCTTGGGCTACTTTTCAGGAAGAATTTTTGCAAAGTCTTCTTTTGAGCACCAACGAAAGTAAGACAAAATAACCAGTAATGTAAAGCTATTTCTTCTAGTGCTCTTTTTTCTTTTGAAAAAGGGAACCAAAATACTACAATCAGTCAGATTTTTGGATCTTTTTTTATTTTGAGAAAAGCTATGAAGCCTGATCAGATCGCAACATTGCAAAGGGAAATTCTCTGACGGTATGCATTGCATGGGAGGAAACTTCCGTGGAGGGCGACCCAGGATCCCTATGCTATTCATATTTCTGAGGTAATGAGTCAGCAGACACAAGTAGACCGCGTCATTCCTTATCGAAAGCAATGGATAGCCGAGATTCCTGATTATAAAAGTTTGGCTCAGCTCCCTAAACCTGAATTGCTGAGCCATCGATCAGGGCTTGGTTTTAATAGTAGAGCATTAAGGCTTCAACAGTGTGCACAGGAAGTCGTCGATCGTTATCAGGGGAACCTCCCGCAGAGCAAAGATCAGCTTTTGTTACTTCCTTGAATTTGACCCTATACTGCAAGTGCTATTTGTGCTTTTGCATGGAATCTTCCAGAGCCTGTGATTGACACAAACATTAGGAGGGTGCTTATTTTTCTTTTGAAGCTGGACGAAAGCATTTCTCTTCCTGCCTTGGAGCAACTTGCCAAAGAACTTATCCCAGAAGGAAGAAGCAGGGATCGGCACAATGCGCTAATGGACTACGGAGCAACCCATCTCACTGCGAAGAAGACGAAAATTAAATCGCTGGGCAAACAAAGCAAATTTGAGGGGTCAGATAGAGAAGTAAGAGGTTGGATTCTGAAACAACTCACTGGAAATACTCCTGTTCTAGGAAAGCAGCATAGTAGCTGGGATGAAAAAAGGCAAAGGAGAGTCCTTTTGCTATCTGATATTGTCCAGGAATTTCCTCATAAAGAGATACCGAAAATCCTCCAAACTATGGAAGCCGATCATCTCATTAGATATCAAAATCATGAAATCTGGATTGAATAAACATTGGGAATTTCTGCGAGAGGGCTTTTAGAGTAGCTTGAAACTCGAAAGCTTTTGTCAAAGTGTCCCCAGAGATATTTTGAGGGGAATTAGCTTTTAGTCTTTGGAATAGCTTGACCTTTGGAACGGAAATATCGCTTAGGAAAACTAGCAAAGAGCAGATCTGAGCGTATATGGTGGAGCTATTTTTTGTTTTTTGTCCTTCTTCATTGAGCCAGGAGGAGAAGAAAGATCAGCTTTTTTCTCCTAAAACAGGGGAATACTTCAACCTCTTGCGAGACCCGAGGGATTATAAATTGTGTTGGAGCTTTTGGCTTTGGTGGAGGGTATGAAAAGGTAACTCAAATACCTTGAAACAATAGAGGAAATGGAGTCTTGATCAGATTCAGACTTTACTTTTTCTGATAAACGAGAGAATCTCTGGAAGAGACTTCGTTGTCCAATCATATGCCGTAAGTGGGAACATTTTGCTGAGGGAATGAAAAAAAGGAACATCAAATTTAGCGTCTGAGGCAAAATATCGTCGCTTAAGTGTCGAAGCAAGCTGATTTTTGAGGCGGTCGGGTGCCGTGCTTGTCAAGGGGGAGTAATTTAGGAGTCCGTAAGGAGCAGATTCTGGATACGCGGGAGCATGCTCGAGAAAGTAGTCTAAAATTCCCTTACTAAAGTCTGCTCTTTTGTGGGAGTTTGGGTTTGCTTTTTTTGCCAAGTGATAGGAATGATCATCTCTTGCTAGAATCCTTTTTGCATAGCGGAAGAGAAAGGAAGAAAGGAGTTTCGTTGTCCATTTCGTCTGGGGTCCAAAACCGCCCCATAGTTCAAAGCGTCTCTGTAGGACCGATCTCAGGTAGAGGAATGGGATATTTCGTCCGTTGTGAGGGAAGGGTCTGGTTTCCTCGATCACTTCTCCACCTCAAAAGACTTTGAAAAACGAGCGGTAGGGGCTTTTGCCGAGGATCAATGCTAGATAGGTTAGCCATTTTGCAGGGAGAAGTGCTTTAATTCGCTGGGGGAGGATGGTTTGACTTCGTTGATGAGGCTGAAAAAACTGAATCTTTTCTCGGTTGACCTCGACTCCACGAAAGCGATAATACTCCGTGATGAAATTCAGATTTCTTTCTTTTCGTTGCTTGATCCATTCTAAATCTCCTACCTCTATTACGAGCTGCTCCACCTGATAATCAGAAAAAATCTTTTCAATTACCCCGAAAAGCAGCATTTCATCTCAGAAATTCTGATAACCATAATATCCTTTGAGATAAATCTGCATCGGTATCTCGTATTATAAAAGCGCTCTCTGCTCCCAAAGCACGAACACATTGGAAAAAAGCGAGGCAATCGTCAGCGGTCCAACCCCTCAAGGAACCGGAGAAATATGAAGAGCCTTCTCCTGCACTGCGTTGAAATTTACATCGCCAACCGCTTTCCCAGCTTTGTGCCCGTAGCCAATATCGATGATCGTTTGGGTTTTGGTCGGGGACAGGTAGGTTTCATCAATAAGATCAATCTGACCCGTTCATGAAAAGATGTATTCCGCAGATTGACAATACGCCTTGATCTCGGCTGGATCATCATAGATATCAAAAGATCAAACCTGAGCTCCTCTCTTGAGCAACTCAAGTGCTAGCGGTTTCCCAACGATGATACTCTTTCAAAGCACGGCTACTCTCTTTCCGCGGAGGTTTCCAAGCTTGTAATAATCAAGAAGACTGATTACTGCCTTGGGAGTCGCTGGCAAAAAATCGATCATCTCAAGGAAATTTTTACCGATGAGTGTGCCATTGAGACCGTCGAGGTCTTTTGCTGGGGTGATCGCCGAAAGCAGTTCGTTTTTGTAGGGCTGAAATTCTGGAGGCAAAGGAAGCTGAATAATACTACCCACACATCTTTCTTCACGATTAAGTCGATGAATGAGGGCTAAGATCAGTTTTTTGTCTCGTTGTGTTTGCTGAAGAAGAGCTGTCAACTCTGGATCTGAAGAAGTCCCCTTCCCTTGCCCAAACACCAATGCCGGCAATCCAATCTTTTCTCCGTAAAGCTGTTTGTATTTGACATACACCTGGGAGGAGGCATCATTTCCAAAAAAAAGAATAGCAACGAACCTCTCCTGATCTCAAAAAGTGGAATGCACCTGTTGTCTCAGGTCAGCTTCCATCTTTTCTGCAAGAGGTTTTCCATAGAGCAGCATGGTTCTTGATCGTAAGAAATAAATTTTCACTCCTACCTTACGAATATTCTTATCAAAAGCAAGCGTAGTCCCGTTTTTCTCTTCTAAGCCTGCCTGCTTGTAGCTCTCTCTATCAAGGAAAGCGTTTTTTATAGATTAATTTCACAAGTTTTTATCTTGAATTTCCCTACTACTTTTCATGGAGGACCAATGGGGTCTAAGAGTCAAGGATCACTCCTATACGGCTCATAGAGTTCTCCTTCGGTATATTTATTGACAATAAGTTTATTTCATTTAAATTTTACGACATTTCGTATTCCCTCCTCAACCAATCACGAAGGATACTCCTCTTCTGCCAATCGCTTTATATCACCTCATGAAAACAACTTATCATCGATGAGGATATATTCCTGATCGTTATCAGACCCTCTAGAGCCGTAGAGAAAATAGTGATCTCCAGAAGCTCATCGAGAAGTTCGTCTAAGTTGCTCACATAGAGTGGGCTCTTCACATCTATAAAAGAATTGAGCCTCTTTATCTACATCTTTATCATCTACAACAAGAGAAAGAAGCCCCTTCTCCTTAATAGCATACTTCTCCAAAAAATCCATAAAACTTGAATACTCATCTCAAGGAGCATACACAAATCAACCTTCAGGAAGTGCACATACTTTTTGCTGTGTTTTATAATCTATATTATATTTAGGTCAATTGATATAATCCTTATAGAGTTCAAACGCCTTCCAAGGTCTAGATCCTCTACCAATCGTAAGATACCTGAGGTGTCCTTCTTCATAATGGCAATTAACTACTTGGTCTTCCAGCAAAAGAACTTCAGTATCCTTTAAGTCTAAAGGTTTACAATGGGGTAAGCTCTCTTCTACAACTCCCGTAGCTGAGGAATCCTTAGCGCTATTTGTCAGCATATGTCCAGAAGATGAAGAACACATCAATAATCACCCATCAGAAGAGGAAGAAATCGTTGAAATCTGCTTTACATCTTTTTTACAGGAGGTAAAGAACAATGAAAAGATTAAAAAAATCAGAAGTATATTACGTTTTGACATAGAACTCTTCATATTAAGGAATAAATCTTCTCATTTTTTATAGATAAAAGGCAATACTAATCAAGGATTTTTCTCTTTTTATCATTTAAGTAAACACTAGCACATCCTACTATGAAAAAGCATAAAATACCTTACCATCTCTAAAGATTCCCCCGTTTGCCTGTCCAGCGGGGTGGTTTCTGAACCCTCAGAAACCCCCAATCTGCTCAGCGGGGTGGTTTCTCGACCCTCGGAAACCCCCAATCTGCTCAGCGGGGAGCTTTCTGAGCCCTCGGAAACCTCCAATCTACTCAGCGGGGTGGTTTCTCGACCCTCAGCGACCTCCAATCTGTCCAGCGGGAAGCTTTCTCGACCCTCGGAAACCTCCAATCTGTCCAGCGGGGTGGTTTCTCGACCCTCAGCGACCTCCAATCTGTCCAGCGAGGTGGTTTCTGAACCCTCGGAAACCTCCATTCTGTCCAGCGGGGAGCTTTCTCGACCCTCAGCGAGTCCCCTGCGACCCAAAAGGAAGAGCAATCAATCGTATCTGTATAGGTTTTCTTCTTGCAATAAGGCGGAAAAATTTGCAGGATTTTATCTTTTTCGTATAATTAGGGTGCATTTTTATTTTTGATTACTTTTTTATGCAAGACCTCAGCACTATTCAAAAAATTGTAGATGATATTAAGTCAATCACTATCCAATGAGCAACCAACATTGCCAAGGCTGCCTTTGAGATTCTTATCTCAGAATCAAAAGCAAAAAGCTTTGAATCCTGATCAGCTTTTTTGGATTTTATTCAACAGGGGATGGAACTTCTTATCTCAGCAAGACCTACAGAACCTATGCTTTTTAATGGAATGGACTATATTAAGGCTGAGATTAGCAAATTAGCTCCTGGCGCCTCCGCTGATGAATGTCAGCAAAAGGTAGCAGAAGCAGCACAGTTTTATCTCAACCTCATCAATGAAACTGCCGAAAGAGCGGTTTTGAATGGGCTGGGAATTATTAATGATGGGGACAATGTCCTTACCCACTGTCACAGTTCCTCTGCCGTGAAAACATTGAAGCTCCATAAAGTAAAAGGTTTGAAGTTTAAAGTGTATAACACTGAAACAAGACCGCTTTTTCAATGAAGGAAAACAGCAAAGGATTTGATTGAAGCAGGGATCGATACCACGATGGTAGTAGATTGAGTAGCGCCGTTCCTTATGGATGAAGAAAGTGGAACAGATTTGATGATGGATTGTGTGATTATTGGTTGCGATGCGATCAAGCTTGATGGAGGAGTAATCAATAAGGTGGGGAGTTATAGCGTTGGGCTTTCTGCGCTGTTTGCCAATGTTCCGGTTTATATCGCGGGGAATCTCCTCAAGGTCGATATTCATGACAAAATTCATATCGAGAAGAGGCAGGATCATGAGGTTTGGGAGGATTCTCCAGAGGGATTACAGTTTTTAAATCTGGCTTTTGATAAAATTCCGCCAAAGTTCATCAGGGGGATTATTACAGAATTTGGGATCATCAAACCAAGGGATATTAGAGCAGTCGTGGAAAGAGAGTATCCATGGATGAAGATAGCATAAAATTTTTGATAGCAAAAAAGCTGACCTTTGGAAGGAGATCAGCTTTTTTTTGGTTTTTGTAGCGTTTAGCGAACCTTTTTGGTAAGATTGATAAGAAGGTAGGCCGTTGAAGCTGCCACAAAGATACTACTCAGGAAAGATACTACCACACCCACTCCTACGGTGAATGAGAATCTCTGGATCACGCCCGTTCCGAAGACAAACATTGCAATAAGCACTAACAATGTAGAAATAGATGTTCCTAAGGATCTCTTGAAGGTTTGTCGGATACTTTCATCAAAGACATTTGCGTAAGCGATCTTTTCATTTGAACGAATCATATTTTCCCTGATCCTATCGAAGATAATGATCACATCATTGATACCATATCCAATGATTGTGAGTATTGCGATGATGAATACCGTATCTATCTGCGTTGTTGGATCGATAGCCATCCAGATTCCATACGCACCTGCTGGAATACTAATACTCAGCACGGAAGTAAATAAAACTACTGTTGCCAAGATTCCAGGAGCGATATTTTTTCTGATCGTTCAGAAGGAAAAAATCATATAGATCATCATAGCTAACAATCATAAGCCAAGTGCTCGTGAAGCAGTATTTGTCATATACTTACCAACACTCGGTCCTATTACTACCTGTTCAACAATATCACTTTCAGAACTAATCGTCTGGCTTTCGACAAGATAATTGGAGATCGCTAAAGAGAGTTTATTTACCTCTTCGTTATCTTTGAGTCTATTATTGATTTTTATTTTGGTCTGTCCCACATTATTATCAAGGTGAACTTTAAGATTTGGGAAACCTTTTTCTGCGAGTCCCTGTGCCAACTGTTCTTTAAATTCAGCATCTTTGACCTTTCCATTGAAAACGACACTGATTCCTCCTGTAAATTCTTCTGAGAACTGTGCACTGAAGATGAACAACACCCATGACACTACCGTAGCAGTAATAGCAATCAAAATCCAGAGATAAGCTCTTTTTACAATACTAAAATACTTTCTCATCATCAAAAAAATAAAATAAAACCGTCCTAAAGAGTAGTTTTTTCCCTCCATTTTTCAAGCAGAAGTCAAGTTTTATTGTTTCGAAGTTATTCCCTGGCTGCCGCAAAGTCGATTTGCTATTTTGAATAGTGTGATGAGCATTTCTTTGGGTTCTAGGCAAGAAAAAGGGGAAGTTTCAGATTTCTCCCTATTTAAAACCTTATCCTCTGACGAGCTCAAGAAGAAAATAGCAATCTTTCATGAGCTAGACTACTCGGCATATTTTCTCATGAGCGTTAGAATCTTGTCAATATATTCGTGTTTATATTTCTGCCTATAAACAGCGATATAAGAGGGGTGCTCTATAGGGAGAAGCTTCGTAGCTCAATAGCTATACAGCCCGTCATCAATTTTTACCACTTTTGGCTGCTTTAGAATGCAATCAGCAACTTCTTTACCACAAAGGAAAATCAGCTGAGGAGCATAGTTTTTGATCTCTTCTTTTAGTATTTTTCGGCCTTCCTCCTTTTCTCTGGAGCTAGGGTATCTCAATTTACCGTTTGCATCTTTGGGGACCGCTCTCACCAAATTCAGCAGAGCGATTTCTTTGGAGGAAGACTGCAAGAGGGAATGGATGAGTTTCCCTGAAGAAGTCGTTTCGTCGAAGGCAGTCAGGATTTTTCCTTTTTTATCTTCCTTGTAAGAGAGTCCTAGGAAAGCGACTCCATGATACGCGGCAGGAGAAGCGATTCCTGAGGAGAAGGACTGATGAGAAGTCGTAAACTTGGGCATCGTTTGTGAGGAGCTTGTAAATTGGATGTGAAAAAAAACGACCACAGTATCAATGCTGTGATCGCATATTGGAATTATTCAATCGCCACCTTCGCACTCACGATTTCGCTGATCTCCTGGGTAATTTTTGCCTGACGAGTCTTGTTGTAAAGGAGGTTAAGCTGATTGAGGACAGCAAGTGAATTGTCTTTTGCATTCTTCATCGCCAACATTCTCGCTGCGTGCTCTGAAGTTTTATTGTTCAGCACTGCTGAGTAGATAATATTCCTAATTAATACTTGGAGGAAATCAAATTTAAAGGTTTCTATATCAGGTTCTACCATCAAATACTTTTTCTCGATACTTTCTAACAAATCGACCTCAAGCCCTGTATTTTGGAGGAAGGTCTCAAAGCTTTCCTCATCTAAAGGATAGAGCTTAAACCTCGTAGACATCTGTATCATCGTATTTTTGAAGAAGTTGAAGTAGATCTTGATCTTCGCATATTTCTTCTCTTCTAACGCTTGTCTAATAAAAACAGAGATCGGTTTTACTTCCCGAAGGAAGACTTTATCCGAAATCATCGCAGACCCCACAACGTTTCGTCCATTCCTCACGAAATATTCTAGCCCTCTCTTTCCTACAACGAAAATATCAACGTTATCTTTCGCATTTCCGTAGTTTTTCTCCATTCTCTTGAAGATTCTTGAGTTGATTGCTCAGCAGAGCCCTCTATCACTTGTAACCACGATCAAAAGTCTTCTTCCGTTTGGGTTCCAAGTCTTTTCATCGAAGTCAAAGATATTTACTTCCTTTCTCACCTCCTTTAGCACCTCCAAAAAGCTTTCCATAAAAGCTCTATATGAACCGATCACGCCTTTCAGCTTTTGAAGCTTTACGGTAGAAACAATCTCCAATGCTTTGATAATCTTTTGGAGATTTTTTACGGATTTAATTTTGGTTCTGATCTGCTTGGTATTTGCCATACAACACAATAAGCTAATAAAGCGTTATTTCCCTTCTGATTTTTTCTTTTTGATTCTCAAAAGCTGGATATCTGCGGTCAATTTTTGGAGGTTGAGATATGCTCTTTCAATCTCCTCTTGATCCCCTGTCGCTTTGATTTCAGCGATCTTTTTTTCAAGATCAATTTTCATTTCCTGGAGCACCTGATCATCAGACTTTGGATTGGTCGTTGCAGAAGCAACGAAAAGCACGACTACGTTCCCGTCTGTATACATAAATCCTTCTCCGACTGCCATTGCCACCTTTTCATCTTCAAAAAGGAAATCCGTATCAGAAAGAAACTCACTTCCTTTTTTTTCTATCGGTGTAAATCTCACAATTCACGGGATTGTGGTCGTCGTAATCGGATTATGATGCGGTAAAATACAGAGCACTCAGACTTTACTTGGCAATTCAACTTTTTCTACCTGTCCATCGAAAATTACTCCATGAACGGTATGCATCTTTAGCCTCATTCCCCTCTCTTTGATAAATAAAAGCAATCTGATCTTTGTCGCAAGGAAGACTTGCTTCACTTAGAGAAAATTATTCCTGACTCGTGAATCCTCCTTCCTTTAATATCTCTGAGATAAGCTTTTTAATCTCAGCCTCAATCTCTGAAGTAAGCTCCTTAATTTCCTCGATTTTCTTTGCCAACTCTAAATAACTCGTGTCCAATTTCTGGTAAACTTTTTTCTCAAATTCTGCAATTGCCTCAACCGGCACTTTTTCAAAGTAGCCATTAATTCCTGCATAAAGGAGCACCACTTGCTTGAAGAAAGGGATTGGGTGATCGTTGCTTTGCTTGAGCATTTCCATAAGCTTCTTTCCATTGTCGAGCTTTTTCCTTGTAGCAGGATCCAAATCTGAAGCAAACTGAGAGAAGCTCGCTAATTCACGGAAAGTCGCAAGTTCAAGTCTGAGTTTTCCAGCTACTTTCTTCATGATTTTGGTCTGAGCAGAACCTCCTACTCTAGAAACTGAGAATCCCACATCAATCGCAGGCTTGAAACCAGAATTGAAAAGCTCTGTCTCCAAAAAGATCTGTCCATCAGTAATAGAAATCACATTGGTTGGAATATAGGCTGAAATATCTGAATCCAAAGTCTCAATAATCGGCAAAGCAGTCAAACTTCCTCCACCTCGTGGCTGATCCACTCTCGCAGCTCTCTCAAGGAGTTTTGAATGAAGATAAAAGACATCTCCAGGATAGGCTTCTCTTCCAGGAGGCCTTCTGAGGAGCAAACTCACCTCACGATACGCTACCGCATGCTTAGAAAGATCATCATAGATAATCAAAGCATCTTTCCCATGCTCCATAAAATATTCTCCCATCGCACATCCTACATAAGGAGCAATATACTGAATCACAGAAGGAGAAGAAATCGGAGCATTGATCACAGTCGTATATTCCATCGCTCCTTTCTCTCTGAGCATTTCAACGGTTCTTCTGATTTTTGAATCTTTTTGTCAAATCGCTACATAGATACAGTAGACATTCTTTCCTTTCTGATTGAGGATCGTATCGGTCGCAATCGTCGTCTTTCCGGTTTGTCTATTTCCAATAATCAATTCTCTCTGCCCTCTTCCAATCGGAACCATCGCATCAATAGACTTAATTCCTGTTTCCAAAGGGACATTCACTGATTTTCTAGTAATCACCCCAGGAGCTACCTTTTCTACAAGCCCAAAATGCTTTGGAGTGATAGCCTTTCCTCCGTCGATCGGTTCCCCAATTCCGTTGAGCACTCTTCACAAGTATTCTTCTCCTACTCCAACACTGAAGACCTGACCAGAAGAACTCACACTGTCTCCCTGCTTAAGAGAACTATAATCTCCGAGCACGAGGACTCCAACTCCATCGGCAGAAAGATCCAAAACTAAACCTTTCAATCCATTTTCAAAAAGAACAATTTCTGAAAACATCACCGTATCTAACCCAATCACGGTAGCCACCCCGTCTTTGAGCTCCAGAATTTCTCCCTTTTTGGTAAAATCTTCATTGAGCTGGGCATGGTTAATCCCTTTTTCAATCTGCTGTAATAAGTCTTGCACTACTGACATGATAAGTGATAATAAAAATAAATCTGATACTTGCTTTGATGAATATTTCCCTCTGTGAGGCTAAAGAAGATCAAAGAAAGCAAGCTCCTTCTTCCTTCGTCCTCCCAAGAGAAACGAAATAAAGGCTTTTTTATTCAAGTAATACTTCTAAGTCTTTTTCAAGGGACCTCTTGAAGATATAGCCCTGCCCTTTCATCTTTACAGTTAAATTCTCTGAGGCAAGTGGATGAAACGCCACCTCAACCTTTCCAAACTTTTCTTCAAGATAGGCTGTCAGAGGAGCAATAATATCCTCATCATTCGATTCCAAACGAAACTGGAGATGCTCTCTGGGTAGCTTTTCCTGAAACTCACGAATAAATGCGGATAACTTTGGTAAGTGAAGTAACTTTGCTTGTTCGAGGAGATGAATCATACTCGCTGTATCAGCATCCCCATTTTTTATCCCCTCTAAGAAGCAAGGGAGTCTCAATTTCTTACCATATTTGAGAAGTAAGGCTCTAATGACAACCAACTTTTCCAGAAGTTTCTGAGGATGCTTCATCTGGAGCAGCTGTTCAAGGAGTTGTTTCTTGTTTAGCATCAATAGGATTGAAATATAAATCTTAGTAATATTAGGTTGTTTTGAGACGGATGGAGATCGCAAGGACGCCAAATGCTTTTTCTTCTTCTGGAGTATAAAACTGGTAATATACCTCTCTCCCGCGATCAATCTCAGCAATTCCCGGAAGCGTATGCTTGAGTCCTTCATTTTCTAGCATTGCCTTGAAACTAGGGTAGTGTGTCAAAGCAATAATCTCTAAACATTCTCCTGTATCTTGAAACTGAAGAACATCACCGACTTGAAGTTGGGAAAACTTTCCTTTGCAAAGTCTCCCTTCTACCGTTTTCTTTCCTTGAAGGATCAAGGATTTATAAGGCTCCCCGACCGTAAAATAGATCGTCTTCATCATTTTCACCGATTCGTGTCTAAAATCAGGTTACTTTCTTTTTTTTGAGAGGAAGCCTCCTTCTTACAGGCGAGAAAAGGCGCCTTGTCCTCACACGATGGGAGTTATACCCATTCTCCCCAAGAAATCAAGCCTTCCTCTCCAGAAACCTCCCAAGTGCTTTTCTTCTGCTGATATTAACAAAGAAAAAAATCTGAGATTGGAGAAACAAAAAAACCTCGCTGCTAAAGACACCACTCCAAGGCAATACAATAATTTTTTATTGTTCTGCTACTTTAGTGATTTTTTCAGCAAGTATTTCTTGTGCTTTTTGAAGCTGATTGTCGATTCCCTTTTCTACATAACCAGTAAAGTCAAAAGGAAGTTCCACGTCTGGCTGTATTCCTTTTTTGTCAATCGTAGTACCTTTTGGTCAGAACCGCTTCCCGATTGTATATTTTAGTGATGTTCCATCGTCAAAATCATAGAGAGTCTGAATTGAACCTTTTCAGAAGCTTTCAGTCCCGACAAGTTGAGCATTAAGCTGCTCTTTGAGTGCAAGAGATAGAATTTCACTCGAACTTGCACTTAATTTGTCAATCAATACTACTAGCGGGAATTTTTCAAGCTCTCAAAAACCTTTTGATTGATAATCTATTGGCTTAAAATTGGAATATTTTGTCTTCGTAATAAGAGTCCCTTTTGGTAAGAAGTGTCCAGCAAGCTCCACCGCACTGGTTAGTAGTCCGCCACCATTTCCTCTTAGATCAAGGATGATCCCTTTTACTTTAGCTTCAAGAAGCTCTGAAATTGCTCTAGTAAAGAGCCTATTGGTTTGATCTCCAAAAATAGACACTTCGAGATATCCAAGCAAAACTCAGCTTTGATTCAGAATTTTTGATCTCACAGAAGGAACATCAATAATACCTCTTTCTACAACCTTTTCGAGATAAGATTTCTCACCGGTTTTCTCAACTCTCTCAAGAAAAAGCTGAACCTTAGTTCCTTTTGGGCCCCTGATTTTTTGAACCGCCTCCATAGTGCTAAGATCCTTTGTCTCTCCCGTCCCTATCATAATAATTCTGTCTAATGGCAGAACACCCGCTTTGAAAGCAGGAGAATCTTTGACCACCTCTTCTACCTGAATATAATAATCTTTTTTTCCAACTACGGCTCAGATTCCCTCTATTTGTCCTTCTCCTTCAAGTTCTGTTTGGAGTCCTGAAAATTGTTCTGCGTCAAGATAGGAAGTATAAGGATCTCCCAATCCATCAACGAATGCCTTGGTCGCATTTTCGATCATATTTTTCTGACCACTGAGGAATTCTTCCTTGTCATAATACTCTCCCGATAAAAGCTGAGAAATTTGTTCCATACGAAGATATTTATAACCAATTTCTGAGAGTAATGTATTTGTCGCTGCCGAAATTCCATATCCCCTCCAAAAAATGAGAGCCCCTCAAACAAACATCCCTAAAGTAAAGATAAGCATCATCTTTTCTCGTTCTCTGCTTTTTTTCCACATTGTGCTTGTAGTTATGATAAAAATCACTAGAACGAAGTGTAGCTATTTACTTAGAATTTGCAATGAAGAAACAAAAAAAAGCTGACCTCCCAATCTCAGGAAGACCAAACCTCTATGATTACCTAAAGATTCTCGCTCTTATTACCATGCTTATTGACCATATTGGGTATTATCTTTTCCCAGAAGTATTGGTCTTGAGATTGATTGGAAGAATTGCGTTTCCGACCTTCCTCTTTTTGGTTGGATTTAATGGTTCGTTTCGCTGGAGGCGGGAGCTTTTTTGGCGAGGGATAGGGATTCGAGCATTCACTAGCTTTGTCGCTTGGTATTTTAGCTTTTGATCCTTTGGAGCAAACATCCTGATTGCAATCCTCCTTGCAAGAGGACTTATACATTTTTTACTAGAAACGAAAAACAAAACTCTTTGGTATGTTTCTTTTCTCTTACTACTCCTTAACCATTCTCTGATGCTGAATTTTCTCGACTATGGAGCCTTATCTTTTTTCTTTGTCCTTCGATGACGGAAAGCATCTAAAGATAATCAGTGATTTTTTCTATGAATTCCTGTAATGATTTGGCTCTTCCTTCAAAATATTCAGGTTTTTTGATTCTGAAGAGTAAACGGAAACTGGACTCAATACTGTATCCTCATAGCATGCTTTCTTATACTTATCCTACTCTTTCGAATCTTGACTAAAAAAAATCATACACTCTCTTGGAAATGATGGTGGGATAAAATCATTCTACGGCTTTCCCAGCATGCACTTTTATTTTATGGAGTGCATATTGTGTTGTTGGTTATCCTAGGATTATCGAAGTTTGGGCGTTTATAGTTTTGGATCAGTTTTTATTTTTTTACCCTCTGCACTTCATAATAATCTCATTCAATATGATAAATAAGCTGATACCACCAATCTTTATCTGAAAGCCTGTTGTAAGAGGTTGGATGCTCTTTCCCTTCCTCTTGAAATTCCTTTTCTTCTCGCTTCATTGTCGCTCAATCTATAGGGAAGCTTCGTATTCAGTGACCATATCGTGAAATGTAAACTTTATTATTAGAATAATAAAATCATGGATTCCCACCAAATTCTTCATATAAAATATTTCGATCTTTACTAACTTCTCATGTAAAGCCCGCTAATCAAATAGAAGAATCCCTTGAAATAATATTCCAAACCTCATCTTTTTTGAGAATTTTAAAATCTGATTCTTTCTTTATTCTATCGAGGGAGTCTGGTCCTGAAATATTCCGTAGGTAGATATAATCTTTATCATCTCCAACGTATTTATCATACTGCAATCCTCCATTCTGAAATTTTGGTCGCCTTAGACCATCTGATACAGTTTCTAATTCTGGTATATCTTTCCTTTCGCCTCGCTGGAGCTGGTTTTTCTCTTGAACCATTCTGAAAGTCACTCAATCTACAGGAAACTTGAAAGGAAACTGGATTATATATCCACTAGAGTAACCAATCATCGCAATTACTGTCTCTTTTCCTGTCTCCTGTAATGGGAAAAATGAAGGCAAATTTTCCTTGGAAGCTGCTATTGAATTATAATACAAGAAAAGATTATCCTTGTCCTCTCAAAAATACTGAGTTTTTTCCCATCATTCTTCGCAGTAAAAACATTTATAGCTTTTTATGTCCTTTATCGCCTCGAAACATGGGATGGACTCTATATTTCGGTTTGGATCATTAGTGTTTATTACATACCTCTCAAAAATATCGTTAAATAAAGAATTTCCTCCCCGTGTAATAGGGTAGGTTTTTCAAATTTTGTAGACAACAAACTTGTGCAAAGGATTATCTATAACTCCACTTTCATTATTCTCCTGTTTATTATCGTTGATGGTAATAGACTCAAAATTCATAGATCAGCTATCTGTTTGAGTCGGAGATTGCTCTTTTTCCTCTTTTAGTTCACATCCTGTGAATAGAAAGCAAAAGATAATAAAGAATAAGAGAGAAAAAAAATTCATCATTGTTAGAGAGAAAATTTAAAAAAACAAGTTCCCCAAAGATATACTTTAGGGAACTTAAAAATCAAGTTAAATCTATTCTATTGCTGTTTTGTCTGTACATGAATAAAGGAAGATGGAAACTTCCTACTATTCTGCGCAGCCCCATACCTTTGCAATACTCTTTCTGGGGATTCGTATACATTCAGACTGAGAAAGTTATACTCAGTAATTACAACAGTATTACCACCATCTCTTACCTCATTTACAAAAACTACATGACCACTACCTCCTAGGTTTCCATCAACATTTGACCCCATCACGCAATATGACCAACCTTTTGATTCAAGTCCACAGAATAACCTTTAAAAAGTAGCTTAGACTCCCAATCTTTTGCATTTCCTAAGGAATTACTATTAGATTTACCATAGAAGCCATTTTCAATTCCCCACATTTGGTTAATTTTTCATGCGCTTTTCTCTAAATATCAACCTAAAGTTGTAAAATATATTCCTACAATAAATAATTAAAAAGATTGAAAAATCTGAGTCATTAGGGAAGATTGATCTTTATCCTCAGATTTTTTTTTGTCTTCTACAGAAAAATGAACATCTTCTTGAACTTTATTTTTGTCAAACATAGCCACCTCATAGGATACCCCTGAAAATCAATGATCATTATTTGATTCTAGAGAAAGATCTGGAAACGTTTTTAAGGCTTCTTGATAATCGTAATCAACCTGTTTGAGTATCCAAAATTTTTCCGGAGTTCTGAGCACTCTAGATATTAAAATATCCCAAGAAATAGTAATATTTCTTTTCCCTTTTATGAGTTCATTAATTTCACTTACCCTTTTCCCAATATGAAGAGCAAAAGTTTTTTGTTTTCGTCATTGCTCTTTTAGGAATTTTTCGAGCAACTTTCATGGATGCTCAATCATATGATATATATTTCAGAAATAAATTTTTCACACATTTAGTGAATTTTATTTTTTTCACTATTTCTATGAATTTTTCCTAATTAAAAATCATAAACTAATTATAAACCCTTATTATTTTTTTGCAAATATTTTCATATTTTCTATGAAACAGTGAATTTTACTGTTCAAACTTTTTAAATATTCAAAAAATTCACTAATTAATAGAAATAGTGAATTTTTAGAAGAAAGATATATCTACCCCTTTACAGAAAGTCCGACACTAAAAAGCTGAAGATTTCACCTTTTAGGATCTTTTTTCTTTCCATATAGCTCATCTCCCACAATTGGATAGCCTATCACGGAAAGATGGCTTCTTATTTGATGACGGATTCATTTCTTGATTTTTACGAGTAGAGTTGTGGTTTTATCCAACTCATTCCATTGAAACTCTACAATTTCTGTTTGTACACGATGACACCTCATATTAGCCTTATTTTTTTTATCTTCATTATCAATTACTACCATTTTTTCAGAAGTAAATTTATGATGAGCAATTGGAAAATCAATCACTAACCCATTTTTTTCTACCCGATACTTAATATCTCCATAGACCTCAAGCAAATAATACTTATGAACCATTCCCGCTTGTTGAAGAGTTTTATAATTCGCTTTAATTTCACGAGTTTTAGCAAAATAGAGCAGTCATGCTGTCGCATTATCTAATCTATTAAGAAGCCCTCGTTCTTCATCTTTGGTGAAAGCCTTGGAAAGTAGACTAATAAATGGACAACTTCAGCCTTTTTCCGATCATTGAAAGAGATATTCAAGAAAGGATTTTTCTTTTCCAAAAGTTGTTGGAATACCTCATGGTTTTCGAACATAGTAGCAAAATTCATCTTCGTATCGAATTACTTTCATAGCTCTCTCAAAATAAAACTCTTGGATATCTTAAATTACAACAAATTAAAACAAGAAAAAAAAACCTGAATAAAATTCAGATTTTCCTCTTTTTATTCTTCTTTTTTTTGATCTTTATCAAACGCTTCAATCACCTCCTGCAAAGTTCCTTTATACATAAAGTATTCTTCAGGGATTTCATCCACATCACCATTAATGATTTTCTCAAATCCCGCAATAGTATCCTCTAGTTTCACATAAGTTCCTGGCATTCCCGTGAACTGCTCAGCCACCGAAAAGGACTGAGAAAGGAACTTTTCAATTTTTCTAGCTCTATAGACTGTTACCTTGTCTTCCACTCCAAGCTCTTCCATACCAAGAATCGCAATAATATCTTGAAGCTCCTTATATTTTTGAAGGATTCTTTGGATTTCTTTGGCTACTTTATAGTGTCTTTCCCCTACCGCATCAGGATTCAAAATCAGAGAATAACTCTCAAGCGGATCCACTGCCGGGTAAATCCCCTTTTCAGCGATAGATCTGTTCAACACGATCGTAGAATCAAGATGTGTAAATGTCGTTGCAGGAGCAGGATCCGTAAGATCATCCGCAGGAACATACACCGCCTGCACCGAAGTAATAGACCCTTTATCCGTAGAAGTAATTCTCTCTTGCAAAGTTCCCATCTCACTCGCCAAGGTTGGTTGGTATCCTACAGCAGAAGGGATTCTTCCAAGCAAAGCCGATACCTCAGACCCTGCCTGAGTAAATCTAAAGATATTATCAATAAAGAGCAAAACATCCTTTCCTTCTTTATCTCTAAAATATTCTGCCATCGTGAGTCCTGTCAAAGCGACTCTCGCTCTTGGTCCAGGAGTTTCGTTCATCTGTCCATAAACCATCGCCGTTTTATCGAGCACCCCGGATTCCTTCATCTCGTGATAAAGATCGTTTCCTTCTCTGGTTCTCTCTCCAACTCCAGCTACTACAGATACTCAGCTATGTTCCGTTCCAATATTATGAATCAGCTCCATCATTACGACCGTTTTTCCTACACCAGCCCCACCAAAAAGTCAGACTTTCCCTCCTTTCAAAATTGGAGCAAGCAGATCAACGACCTTAATTCCCGTTTCTAGAATTTCAGCTTTTGTCGCTAAATCAGCGAAAACAGGAGGCTTTCTGTGAATTGGCCATTGTTCAGTTCAAGCAATCTGGTCGCTTCCATCAATCGTCTTTCCAAGCACATTGAAAATATGCCCCAAAACCTGAGGTCCAACAGGTACTTGAATCGGATTTTTTGTATTTTCGACTTCATCACCTCTTTTGAGCCCATCAGTAGACTCCATTGCAATTCCCCTCACGATTCCATTCTCTAGAATCTGTAGAACTTCAATCACAACCTCATTTCCATTCGCATTTTTTGGTTTTACCTTGAGAGCATCATACACCTTTGGTGATTCCTCTTCAAAAAGTACCTCAACCACCACACCTTTTACTGAAACAATTTTTCCGTTCATTTTATATCTAAACTAAAGTAAAATATTTTATCCTTAAGGATTACCAATCTTCTAGATGGATTTCTTGTTTTAAAACATTTCCATAAAAATCCTCAACCTCTGCTCTCAAATTTGCAGAAGATGTTACAAAGCTTGTGGCTTGGAAAGAAAAGGTATTAACTAGTTTACCTCAGCTAATCTCTACAATTTTTCCTCACTTTACTCCTGATATTTCATCATCAAAAAGCAAACTAACATCGTATTTTCAGTCTTCAGTTTTTTCTACCCTGCTTTGCTCTTTTCTAAAAACTGGCGGGGTCTTATCTTCTGAAACGAGATTAATTTGCGTACTTACTGTTTTTGTAGCTCCAGCCTCATCAATTGCTGTAATTGCCAAGCTATGATTACCGTTTGGATAATTAGAAAGATCTATTTCTTTCGAAGCAAAAATTTCAGTACTATTATCTATAAAAGATTTCACCGTAGTTCAATCTAAAGTTATATTCACTTTTTTAATTGGTAGTGGCGATCTAATACTGTAAATCACTGCATTTTTCTTTGCGAAGCTTCACTGTCATTGAGGCTTAATAATACTGATTTGAATATTTTCATTGACACTTGGTTGCCTATTTTCACAGAAATTCTCTGGCTCTTCTGCGAAAAGATTCAATCCTCATGCAGCTCCTGTTCCCGCCTTTCCTTTTAAATAATTTTTGATATCTTCTAAGTCCATTTTATTGGGCATAAACGTTGAAAGCTGAATCAAATATCCTTTTTTCAACTGATCAGCAGGTGTGAGAGGACTCGCTTTACCATAGCATGAAGTATCTATCTCTATTTCTGTAATTGGTCATTCTGCTTCTTTTGGGAGATTTCCATTCCATCCGAGCGTCTGTCCAACAAGACTAGGAGGAGTAGTGTCTCCAGGAATTTTTCCAGAAACAAGAGAAATACTCAAGCTTGTTGTATCTTTATTTGCCATTTCCTCGTTGGTAAGATAGTTATGTTCTAATAAGCTTGAGAGAAACGACTTTATACTGTTTGCATGGATCGTTCCTCCATAAGCATTTCTGTTCATAGGAGTAGCATTTGCATTTCCAGCCCACATTAAAATGACTTTACTTGGCGTATAAGCTGCAAGCCATCAATCTCTTGGGCGTCCTCATTTATCTGTTTTTACATCAGAGGTTCAGGTTTTTAGAGCATATGTCAATCCTTTAACATTAAACTTTGTCACCCAACCTCCTAGTCTGTTATTTGGATCAGAAAGAATCTTCCACATCAGCGTTACAATTCATGGTTTTATGACATTTTGTTTTGTCTTTACCTCTTTTTTATAGAGAATCTTGCCATCACTTGCCTTAATCTCAAGAATTGGATTTATTTCGGCAGGCGTCGGAGTAGAAAGGTGTTCGTAGGCACCTGCAAGCTCCAACATACTTACTTCTCCAGCTCATAAAGCAAGAGGATATCCGTAAGAAATATTATTCTTGATACCAGAAAGTCCTAAACTCTGGAGAAATGGTTTTACAACATCCTCTCCTCCAACAGCAAAGAACATCTTTACTGCTGGAATATTTCTACTAAATCCAAGAGCCTTTTTGAGAGGAAGCATTCCATCAAACTTTCCATCAGCATTATTAGGAGTATCCTTTCCTGCCCTGAATAAAATATCATAAATTGGAGTATCTATCGTAAGAGGAAGCTTATCAAAACCTAGTGCATACACCAGAGGTTTTATTGAAGATCCAGACTGCCTAGGATTTCTTACCATGTCGTTCTGTCCCTGGATTTCTTTATTAAAATAATCAAGAGATCCCACATACGCAAGCACATCTCCATTATGAGAATCTAAATAAAGCATAGATCCATTTGTTGCACCATTCTCAAAGAAAGATGACTTATTATTCGTAAGTGCTGCTTCTGCTAGCTTCTGAACTTCATAATCCAATGTCGTTTTGACTATTAGTCAACCTTCCTTTGTGATTCAGGTTCCATATTCTTTTTCAATAAGATCCTTAATCCAGAAAATAAAATGAGGAGCCTTAATATCAAACTCACTTTTTTCAAAATTTTTGGTAAAAGACTCTATAATAGCTGCTTTTACTTCCTCTTCTGTAATCTTTCCATCATCGAACATTCTTCAAATTACAAATTCGGCTCTTCCATTTTCATAACTGATACGATAAGTTTTCCCATCCAAGCTTATCTCTGAAGGACAAAGTCCTATAATAAACTTCACAAGAACTTCCGCATTTTTCTTTGATGCAAGATTAGCCTGTAGTAAATTTTCTCTATATTTTGTCAAGACTGCAGATTTAATATTTCCTTCAAATGGATACTCTTGACCACTCGTATCAACAACCTTGAAAGATCCTAGCAATAGGTGAGATTTATAGGGGTCGTATCTTGTAGGAGCCTTGGGAATTGAAGCAAGAATTGCTGATTCTAGAACTGTCAAATTTTTTGCTGATTTGCTGAAATAGGTCTTACTTGCAGCCTCAACTCCATAAGCATTATTTCCTAAGAAAACATAATTGAGATAAAGCTCAAGAACCTTATTTTTCATTTCATGCTTAACCTGCTCACTGTTCAGACTTTTATTTTCTAGTTTTATCTGTTTTTGTAGAACATTATTAAGCCTTTTAGCGAGGACAATCTGCTTTAATTTATAATCTACCTTATCAAGAAAACTACCTCCAAACGGTCTTTCTAGCTTCATTACATTCGTAATCAACTGCTGAGTAATCGTTGATCCTCACCCTCCATTCTGTCCTAGCATAGTCCTAAATCCCGCTCTGAAAATCCCCATTGGATCTAATCCTTCATGCTCCCAAAATCTTTGGTCCTCTACAGAAACAATAGCATCAATCATATGTTGACTAATGTTTTTTAAATCAACATATTCTCTATTTTCGTCAAAAATCTTGTAGAGCTCGTGACCATTTCTGTCGGTGATAATTGTCGACTGCACCATTGTCATATTTTTTATTTGGCTTACATCAGGAAGGTTATTTAGTATTCTTAACTGTAAATACGCAAATCCCGAAAAAATTCCAAGAACTACCAGCCCTGCCACCATTCGTAAAATCTTCTTTACTCGCCTTTTCTCCTTCCAAGAAGTAATTTCCTTTCAGGAATTGAAAGGCTTTTTAATGAAACTTTTTGGAGTGTAGGCATACATTGGATTTCTCTGCATTAAATTAGTGATTAAATAAAACTAGAATAAAATGCTGTTTACTTATACGTATTCTATCTCTGAAAACAAGGATAAAATCTGATTTTTTTTGTAAGAAAAAACACCTCGCATCAAGGTGTTTCTTCATATAATAAGTGACTTGTAACTTATGGATAAATATACCCCACAATACCATCACGATTCGCATTTTCCCATCTCTGGGTAACAATATATTTTCCTGCATAGTTCATATCTTCAATAATCATTTCTCAGGAATCTGGATGATATTCCTTTACAATTCCAACATGTCCTGCATAACTTCTAAGCTGTCTATAAACAATAATTGCTCACGCTCTCGGAGTCGATCCAACATTATATCATGCGGCTTTTGCGTTAGCATACCAATCCCTCGCATTTCCTCCAAATGGTCTCTCCTGCTTGGTATCACTCGTATAGCTAAAGATTCCCGGAGCCTTCATCGCTGCATACCAAGTACAATATCCTACAGCAAATCCGTTTGAAATCTTAGGATTATAATACCATTGTCTGATAATAGCAGATTTCGCATTACCTGGATTAACCGCTGAAGCGCTTCCACCATTGGTATACACAACTGCTCCCTTTGTGTAAGTTGCTGTTTTCTTCGCTGTTTTTGGTTTAGCAACTTCATCTTTTGGTAATATTGGCTGAGCTTTTTCTAGTAGACCTATATCATAAGCCCTCTGTTCTGTCACATTGATAAACAACTCCTGACCAGGATACAAGATTTCACTGTCATCAGAAAAGTAGTTGAAGGTCATCAAGTCGTCGATGTTGAGTCTATAAAACTCAGCAAAAAGTTTCAGACTTCGCTCTTTTTCTACGACATAAAGAATACCTTCTTCATTGTCACTTACAACCAATTTTTGACCAACCTTTGGCTGATCCTTTATCTTATTTAATCTCTGAAGATCCTTTATAGGAACTCAAAATTCTTTTGATATTTTTTCTAAACTATCACCTTCCTGCACGATATAAGAAACCACAGGAGATTCCTCACCATTATCAGAAAGAGTTATATTGTCTGGATTTATTCCAACATCCGATTCCTCCATTCAAAGGAAATCAGCATTAACAGACACAGTAGCATCTTCTCCAGAAGATCAGAATGCATCAACATTCACTAGCACCACTGTAAAGAAGACAATCGAAAGGATTGTAAATAAAAGCTTTGTTTTACTTACCTTGGTTTTCCTTGTCATACAATAAATACAAGATAAATGGCGGAGGGAGTGGGATTTGAACCCACGAACCGAATAATCGGTTAACAGTTTTCAAGACTGCCGCGTTCAACCACTCTGCCATCCCTCCACAAACACATCAATTTACCACACATAACCTACTGGTTGAACAATTTGCAGTAGACAGTATATGTAAATGCTCTTGATTTTCAAGACAAAAATGCTACATTAGATTCACTAGTTCTTTAGTGAACTTATTCAGGTTTTTAATCAATAATTTATTTTTAATTTAAAAATAATGTCTACTTCCGACAAACTAAAGATATTCTTTCCTCTTCAGCTCTGAGAAAACAACTCTATTCTTAGAAAAAAATCTCAGAAAATAGAGAAAATTACTCCGGAAATCAGGGAATTCTGAGAAATACTCCTTGAACTTATGCGAGAATATGATGGAGTCGGGCTTGCCGCTCCCCAAATTTGAGAAAACATTGCCATGATTGCTACTACCCAGTGGAAAAAGGTCCCACAAGGAAAAAATGCAGACAAAGATTATTTGGGAGAAACCTTACTCATTAATCCTGAAATTGTCGACAAATCGAAGGAAATGCAAATTTCTGAAGAAGCTTGCCTTTCTCTTCCATGAAAAAGAGGAAATGTGAGGAGGCATGAACGAGTTATTGTAAAATTCCAAGACCTCAAGGGCAAAACAAAAAAACTGAAATATTCTGGATTCAACGCCTGTATCATACAACATGAAATAGATCACCTTGAGTGAGTTCTTTTTGCCGATAAACTTATTTCTGAATAAATGTCTAAAATAAACAGATTAGGCTAAGAAGGGAATATTGTAGCACTTTTATTCGTCATTAATAGAAGAATTGAGTCCTTTGGCAAAGAAACTCTCATTTTGTGCCTCTTAAAGATCATTTTTCCTCCTGTTCTTTCTTTACCTACATAGCACCGATAAGACTATTCAAGAGCCCTTAGTTGATGGCAAACTTTTCTAAAGGTGCAGGTTTCACACTTCCAGCTTTCTGCTGTTGGAGGAAATGAAGAAGAAGGAAGTGGTTTATTTTTTACAGGATCTTGATCTACTAGAAAGGTACTTTGAAAGCGCACATCTTGTTTGATTTTTTCAATCACCATATCAATATCTTTTTGTTCGATATTTCCTCCATAACTACGCATACTTGGCAAAAAGATTTCATATCCCTCGATCATTATGTCTCACAATACGGGCATTTTTTTCTTTTTCAGGAGAAGCTTGAGTGCATAAACTTTAATCTGATCCGCAATATCAATAGGATACTGAGGTTCTTTTCCTGATTTTCGGTCTAGAATAAGATAACGATTTCCTCAAAAAATGATTCAAAAATCCGGACTCGCCATAATCGAAATGTCTTTGAGATCTTGAATTTTATCAATCTCTACTTTCATAGCCTCAAAGTCAGGATTTTTTGGATTTTCAATGTATATTGCATTAGAATTTCTCATTCATTCCTGGATTCTCTCAATCCATGGAGAGGAAATCAAAGCATCTAAGTTAGCAAATACTCTCTGAATCGTCGGATTCAATCTCTCATCAATATTTTCGTGGTAAAAATGCTCACTTAATCCTCCCCAAGATTCAAAATTCAGTGTTTCATAATCTTTTTCCTTTGAGAGTTCAAATTCATACCTCATCTCCTCAGCAATTCCTTCCTTAATTTTTTGGATATTTTCTGCAGTAGCCTCTCCTGCTTGTAAGAGTTTTAAATAATCGGAAATCAAAAGATGCGTCTTCTCCCCCATCCACATTTCCAGAGATTTGAGTTTTTTTGAAATAAGGGTATTTCTTCGGAGTTCTTCGTTAAAGTTTTTGAGTGCAAAAGTGTAATAGCTGAGATAATATTTCTTTTCACAGTATTCTAAGAGTGTAATCCTCGTGTTTGACCAACTAAGCTTATTCATCTTTGATTTTTTGTGAGAAGAGTAGATCATCTTTTTTTAGAAAAGCATTTAAAATCAGATGCTTTGGTTTTATCATTGTAAGAATAAAAAACAAGGGAAAAACATCTCTAATGTAAAATATCTTGCATTCTCTTCTTAAATCACTAATTTGGGAGGTGAATTTTTATCACAGTTGATTGAAAAGGTAAACGATGTGAGGATATATGGATACGCTACTTCAAAATATCCCTGAATGGCGAGATCAGGTAGGAGCACGACTTTCTGCGTTTCCGCTTTCATTACTAAGGTGAGAATTAATCCTCCTTTTTTTGATTATTGTTTTTGTCGTTATCTATCACAGGTTTAAGTCTGGGAAACAGGTTTTTACGAAGTTTTGAAATAGCTTCATTCTCTTGTTTGAGATGATGTTTGAAAAGATCTATGATTTCTTTATAGAAATTATAGGAGAACATCAGAAATATTGGGTAAAATCTTTTGTAATCTGAATGTTTTTTGTGATTCTGTTTTCAAATCTTATGGGAACACTCCTTGACTTCGTAGGGATTGCGTTTCCTGGTTTGGAAGAATGGATTATTGCTCCTACAACCGATGCTAACTTTAATATTGCGATGGCGGTGGTGTCAGTTCTTCTGATTCTTTATCTTCAGATGAAACACTTGTGAGTTGGGAAGTTTTTTTATGAATATGTTCCTCTTTTCTGAAAAAATATTATTACTATAGAAAGGGGCACGATGCCAAAACTCGTATATTACCCGCTGTGGCTGTTTACTAAACTCTTTGATATTCTGATTTCCCTTTTTGTAGGGGCGCTCGATATTATTGGAAACTTTGCTAAAGTAATTTCGCTTTCCTTCAGATTAACAGGTAATATGATGTCGGGAACGATTTTGCTGGGGATGCTCGTAATGGGACTCAAAACTTTGACAAGTTCGATGACGGGATTCGAGTTTCCAATTCTCTTCCCTTTGATCATCGTATTGCAAGGGGTCTTGGTTGCGATTATTCAGGCTTTTGTATTTGCACTTTTGACAGCAATCTTTATAAAGGTTGCTACTGAATAGTGTGAGAACAACTGCTGATCTAGTATCCTCCTTTTGAACAGAGGATTGGTTACTAGAGAGGGACGCTTACTGGTGATGGGATTCAGAATTATTCTTGTTTTTTATCTTTTATTCTTATAGAAATTATGGGTACATTAGGATTTGTATGAGCAGGACTTGCTGTTGGATTGGCAGGTATTGGTGCTGGACTTGGAGAAGCGATGATCGTTGCTGCGGCACTTAATGCGATTTTAAGAAATCCAGAAATGAAAGGAAAACTGATGACTTTCATGATTCTCTTTATTGCGCTGGATGAATCAGTAGCGATCTATGGATTGATCGTAGCGTTTAAGATTTTGGCGGTAGATCCTACTGCGATGACGAATCCTTATATGTATGTTGCAGCAGGGCTTGCTATTGGGCTTCCTGGACTTGCGGTTGGAATTGGTGAAGGATATTTGGCAAAGGTTTCTATTGATAATATGGGAAAGAATCCTGAACTCAGTTCAACTTTTATGGTGCTTACCATTCTTGGACTTGCACTTGTGGAATCAGCTGCGATTTATGGATTGATTGTAGCATTTAGATTGATTGGATAAGTCAGGATTTATTTTTGATACTAAGGCAAGATGGATATTCATTGAGATTTAGTGATTGCGGGGATCGTCAACTTTCTTGTGCTGGTGTTCCTTTTTAGGAAGCTTCTGGGAGACAAGATCGTCCAAGAAGTAGAAAAGAGGAGGACCATGCTTGAAAAACTAAAGAAAGCTGATGATGAATATAAGAAGATGATTGAATTTGCTCGTAAAGAGTCAGATTTGATTCTTGAAAAAGCAGAAAAGACAAAAAAAGATATGATTCATGAAGCACACTTAGTAGCTGAAGAGGAGAAGTCTAGGATTATAAAAGAAGCACATCACAAAGCGGACTTGATCGTCAGTGAAGCAAAGCAAGACACGGATAAATTGGAGAGAGAGCTGAAAGAAAGTCGGGTTGCTTCGGTAAAAGAAACCTCCAAAAAGGTCGTAAAAAGACTCCTCAAGCATGATAAGGTGCTGGAAGATGAATACTTTGGAGTTTTGGTAGAAGATTTGAAAGATTAGTAAAGAAAAAGAGAGTCCTGCCTGTAGGATCTCTTTTTTTTAATAGAAAGAAAAAATAGGAAATCAGGATTTTTTTATTTTCACTTACATTCCTATAAGAGATAGGTAAAGTAAACGTCACTTTAATAAAGACAAAAGAATTGAAGTGCCTTTCTCTAAAGAGGGGACTTCTGGAGTCAGAAGAGGACTCTGTTACTCATACTCTTCAACGAAGTGAACGGACTTCTTTTGCTAAAACAAAAATAAAATCGGACAAAACACCGTCTCTGTGGCGTCCATAAAAATAAAATCATATGAAAAAAATCAATAAAAGAATCTTTTTCTTCTTGGTAAGTATGGTTGCGGTTGTAGCTCTCTTGAGCTCCTGCGAGAAACAAGAAGTGGAAGAAGTTGTAGTTACTTCTTCGAATCAACAAGCTGGAGAGCAAGTATCTCCTGATAGCTCGGTTGCTCTACGAGCGGCAACTCTGGCGAGTGATGTAACCTACTACTCAACTCCAGGAACTTATGAATGGACACCTAACAGTTCTCGCAATACTCCCTTAAAGGAGATTTGTGGAACTGCTGAAGGAGGTATCATCAAGGCTCAGATTTTCTTCAGAGTTGGTAATACTTTCCTTATAATGATTACCAAACAAGATGGTGGAGTCTTTAGGAGCCCTGGAACTGCTTACATTAAATCAGGGGCAGTTTGTGGGAAAAAAGTTGCTCAAATTAAATACTCAAGTGGAAAGTCGGGAGTTCTAATAGGCTTTACTCCTACTTTTACTCAAGGGTATGAGCATTTCTATCCCATGGTGATTGATGAGAAGTCGGGTGGTCGCTATTATGCAGAACCTATTCTCGTTTATACGCAACCATTGTACTTGAATGATTTTGGGACTTATGGAAAATCCCTTGGGACTGCTAATGGCGTTGATGTATTCTGTAATTCTTTGATCTATAAAGGCAAAGTATTGAAAGAAAATCAAAATGGGGCAGATCATCAGTGTACTAAATTTTGTCTCCGTTATATTGAACAAGTATATCAGGAAAAAATTGTGCATTATTACCGGGCATCAAGGTGGTTCTATGATAACAAAAACTTCTCAAACTTCAAAAGGTATAATAATGGCGGATCAGTAGCACCGCGGGTAGGCGATATTCTTTGTTTTGGTAAGGGAACTAAAGACAAAGATGGCAAATATTTGGGACATGTAGCTGTTATTATGAAGGTATCGGATACTTACGTAAAGATTGCCCAACAAAATTCAGGTACAGGTTCTAAACAAAATCCTCAATGGTATCCAATTGGAGGCGAATTAGAAAGATCTGGGAATACAATAATTTATCCAGATTCAAAATTCGAAATTCAAGGATGGATGAGGTATCATAAACAATGATTAAGTCATCAAAAAAAGCCTCTAGGTTTTCCTAGAGGTTTTTTCTTAATTTTTTACATCAAAGATTTCTAGAGTCTCAAAGATATCTTTATCCCTTTTACGATACTCTCACGCAAAAAGAAGCTCTAATTCTTTTTGACTAAAAGGTCTTCCTAAAAAGTAATATTGATTATTCTTTCAAAGGACAGAGGAATAGGTTTCTTCATCGAAAAAGGCATCATAGGCTTTCCCTTTATGTAAGTTGGCTATATAATTTTCTGTTTTCTCGTGATTCTCATAAGATTGAATAATAATTTGACCTACCCATATAGAGTTTCGATCCATACCACTTATGGCCCCAGCATTTGGTATCCCGCCTTTTCGATCATAGGGGAGATTAAAAATAATATAGGTTTCTTGTATGCTAGCAGCCTCAGATGTTTGAGCTACCCCAATCTGCCCCCCTTTCCATGCTTTTCCAAGTTTTACCTGAAACCCATACACTTCATTTCTATAGATGAGGGAATCTCCCGTCTGTGTTACAATTGCTCCGCTATTTGCTTTCGTAATCACAACAATCGGAGTATCATCTCCTGTCTGTGCTTGCACTTCGGCAAGGGTGAGTTTTGCCTCCTTTCAACTCAAGATTTGTGCTGGTGAGAGTTTGGCTTCCTCTCCTGTTTGAGTACTTTTTCCGCTCAAACTTTCCTGCTGGATTCTATCTCCATCTCCAGTCTGCGTTTTCCTCTCATTCTCAGGAATAATTTGACATCAACTCACGAGCATTACTCCAAGTATCAAGAGGAGTATTCAATACTTTCCCATATTTTCATCTTTATGACTCTAAAACAAACCTTGTGATAGCTATTTTTCCAAGAAAGTCAAGGAGTTATTGTAGATGATTCTACTGCCTAGGGAACTTTCTATACATCAAAGCGACGAAATTGGCTTGGAGGCAGAGGAACGGGTTGGTGCATTTGCATCCTGAGGATTTGGAAGATGAAAAAGAGAACGAAAGTGAAGGATAAGAGCTTTATTTTAGATAAAAGAAAAGATCCTGAAGGGTATTCAGGGTCTTTTTTTGGTTTTTTGGGAGGAAATTATACTTGCAATTACTTTTAAAAACATTATAAGTACATCTGCATTTATAATAAAATATAAACAAGTAAAAAAAAGAAAGGGTAAAAAATGAAAGCAAAGAAGATTGCATCAGTATTGATGCTTATCGGAATGTTCGTGGTTGTAGCTCTCTTGAGCTCCTGCGACAAGAGTGAAAATGCAAGTTCTGAACAGCCTATCCACGGGAAGGTTTTGGTAGAGAAATCTATCTTTGTTCAGAAAGGACTTGATAGTCTGATCTTAAAGCAGAGTCCTGAGTATGGAGTATTTTTGAGTTTTCGAGATGCAGAAACACTAAAAAAGTATGAAGACTTCCTTGTAAATGTGATTCAATCTCATGATCAGGAAGCTTTGGTAAGAATGTATCAGGAAAATGGCTTTTCTCCCCTATTTGCTTCACAAAGTCGATCCTTTAGTGGAAAGGATGTCTATTATGATGAATTGTCTTCCTTACTACTTAACAGTAACTGTGTCATAGAAGTCGGGGGAAATGTCTTCGTTGATAGAGGAAATAATTTTGTTCATCCTAATAGTGGTAGAAAAACAAGATCTACACCTGCAAAAGATCAGGATTCGGATATCGAAGGTGGCTGTATGCTTCCTCAGGGACATTATTCTATTCTTTTGAAGACGAAATTGCGATATTCAAAACCAATTTGGTCTGATGAAAGGGTCGAGCTTGAATCTCATGTACTCATAAATGCTCCGGGGGGGGCCTATGGGTCTTCCCGAACAATAGAGCACTATTATCAGTGTGATCTCTACGTAGGAGGACGTAGTATTACTAAAACTGTCAAAGAAAAAGGAAAAGGTCCTGTCTTAAAAAGTTTGGTAGCTAAGGGAAATAAGATTGAATTTGGCTACTGTTATGCTACTGCAACAAGCTACTGTGATAATGAGCATGTATCGACTCATGTAAGATTGGAGTAATGTTTTTAGAGGGACCGGTTTCTGGTCCCTCTATGTTTATTTTTGGTTTTTTGATGCCATGCATCTCAAATGATGTCAAAAGATTATTTTCTTTATCGTATGTTCTTTCTTAATCGGTAGCTTTTCTTTCTTGATTAACCCTAAAATCAGAGAACAGCTACGATTCAACATAAAAAATCTGAATTTTGGCGTGCAGAGTTTGCAATCAGATTTTTCTATTTATAGTTATCTCTCTTTAGAAGATGCTGAACTTTTTTTAGAACCAGCTTCTTGATCAACTAGGATTACCATCCCTCCTAAGAAAAGTATTGCCATAGATGTGAGAGATATAGGATTCAGCACAGGATTTTCTCTTTATGATTTTTCTTCATCTACAGGATTACGAATTAATTATCGTTTCTATAAGGAGAAAGATGAAAGATTTTATCCTGATAATCAGCTTTTTTGGCCACTAGTTTTGGAATTAGAAAGGAGCTCTTGTCTCAGAGTTGACTTTTCTTATTTAGTAGCTCCGAGTAAATGCTTAAATTTAGTTATCAATCCGGTGAGAATTTCAGAACCGCATGCTCTTGTGATTGTGAGAAATACTTCAAAACAGCCTATTTCTTTTTCTTACTTAAAAGGTTATCTTCAGGAGCGGGATCAGAAAGAGTAATTATTAAGTATTCAAAAGGTCTCTATGGAATCTCATAGAGGCCTTTTCTCTTAAATTATCGGGAGAGTATCCTAATTAGAACTTTAAGATCGTAAAATCTTTAAATAATATTCTGTCGACATCTCAACAATCTTTTCCTTCGTATCAGTCTTCATGTTTATAGGGAGTGCATTTAAGGTTGGGCAACCAATCACTTAGGACCTTATGACCAATATTAGTAAAGGTCTGTAAGAAGAAATATTTCTGATTGTATCATAATGTATCCTTTATAAAACTGTCAAATCATCGCATACTATCTCCTCATTCATTATAGATGTCCCAATACCTGTTAGTGCTCAAGATTCTTGCTCCTCCTATTTCAACGGCTCAGAGTTTCCACAAAGCTCAGTCAAGAGGACTCTCTTCTCCTGTCCATATTTTTCCATAGAGAAGAAAGGTAGTATTATCAGGCATATTATCCCTATTTATATCCACAAAGAGCTTACATCCCTTAGTCTCCTCTCCAAGTTTTACTTGAAATCCATAGACTTCATTTCTATAGATGAGGGAATCTCCCGTCTGTGTTACAATTGCCCCGCTATTTGCTTCCGTAATCACAACAATCGGAGTATCATCTCCTGTCTGTGCTTGCACTTCGGCAAGGGTGAGTTTTGCCTCCTTTCAACTCAAGATTTGTGCTGGTGAGAGTTTGGCTTCCTCTCCTGTTTGAGTACTTTTTCCGCTCAAACTTTCCTGCTGGATTCTATCTCCATCTCCAGTCTGCGTTTTCCTCTCATTCTCAGGAATAATTTGACATCAACTCACGAGCATTACTCCAAGTATCAAGAGGAGTATTCAATATTTTCTCATATTTTCATCTTTATGACTCTAAAACAAACCTCTTGATAGCTATTTTTCCGAGAAAGTCAAGGAGTTATTGTAGATGATTCTGCTTTATCAAGAACTTTTTATACTCGTAATGCTGTAAAAAGAAAGAAGGAGTCAGATTTTTTCTGATGGGTTAAAAAGGAAGGAAAGTAAAAGGGGACTTATTTGTTTTTTTGTGAAAAATCGCTACAATTGAGAGTGAGATCTTTAGTTTACCAAGAAAGATGGCGTATCGTATGAAACCTTTTCTGATAAGTATTGCAAGTCTGTGCGGGATCTTTCTTTTTTTGGTGGTAAGCAATGGGCTAGGGTTTGGGATGGAAGCGTTGTTTGGAGAGCATCTGGTGGTATGGATTTTGTTTGGGATTTTTTGGTTGCTCGGGGGAGCTCTTTGGGAAACGACAGACCAGAATACGAAGTTCTTTAAAAAACTTCTTATTATCGCAGAAGTCTATCTTTTTTTATTGATTTTCGTCCAGCCGGGGATCAATCTTTCATGGTTAGAGTTTTTGGTGCTGTATGGGGCAGGGTATGGGATTGTACATGAAGTAATGACCTTTAGAGCACAAAGGTGGCAGACGGTTTTCTTTTCTAGCTGTTATGGGGCGATTGTCGCGTTGATGGTCAGCATTGCAGCGTTGATGTGGTGGAGGCAGCCCTTTGATGAGGAGCAATTTATCATGCAGCAATGATCGTTTCTTTTTACGGTCTTTGATGGAACGCTTGTGCCCTCCTATACGACGATTCTTTTGAAGTCTCCTATGTCTGAAAAGGTGATTTCTGCAAGCACAAAAAGTCAGACCTTCTTATTAGACAAAAATACTGATTATCTTCTTCAATTTGCCTCTCAGCAGGAGGAGGAGCATAATTTTATCGTGCTTCAAGATCAAGAAGGAAACCTCATCAAAGTAGGACCACAATCTCAGCTCAGGTTTTCTACTCATGCTTCGAATTTTTCCCTCCAAGAGCAAAAAGGAAGGGTAGCATTTTTTGGGACAGGAGAGCTTTTGCCTCCCGAGCTAATGGAATTTAGGGATCGTTATCAAGCACGTGAAAAGGCGGCCGCCCTTGCCTTACTCCCGGCTGGACTCAAAAGCAATCCTACATTTCAAAGATGGAGTATCAGGTTTACCTCCTCTTTGGCAAAAGTATTTCCGTTTTGGTATGGAGAAAATGCAAAGTATATTCAGAGTTATCTGCCGTATCTGGGATTAGCAGCTACTCAGAAGCAGCATGGAAAGGTAGACTATTCAATTCTTAAATCCACCTGAAAACTCTGAACAGAAAAAGCAAACCATAAAGAAAAATATCGGGAATATTTCAAGAAATTATTCTAACTTTTTTCACAAATGATTGACATGTCTTATTGTGTCGTTTTGTAAAAATGAGTCTGAGTTCACAAAAGTTTTATAAAATTCACAAAGTTTTAACACTGAACGTAAGTTGAGAGATCTACCTTTTAATCTAATTGATGATGAGTTTTAGAAAACTTTTTACATTTTAGGTTTATTATTTCTATTAAATAATTTATATTCTTTTATTATTAATTAATCCTCAAGATTTAACATTGCTCTTGAAAATTGAAAGGATTTGCTTACTTTAATGCTTGTTTTATTTTCTTTGTTTCTTGCTTATGAGGGACGCTCTCAAGAGGATCGGGGTTATCACAGCTTTTGGAACTTTTTCATGATATTTGATTTATTCACTTATTATGCAGAAACCCATCGTCCTCCCAGAATATCAACATGTGAATTTTGTTTTTTGTGTTGTGCTGATTGTTATTTCTCTTTATATCTCGATTTTTTACGGTATTTATCCGATTCATGTGAGGTTTAGTAGAGCTACGCTTTTTGTCTTGGGTATCTCTGCTATTGTGATGTGAAAGACCGTTTTTCTCAATGATCCTATGAATGATGCTTACTTTGGAGATTTGAGTTGTGTGGTAGGTGTGCTTCTTTTGATTGTTTGACCAACGAATTTTATTATGACTTCTGGGGTTAAGAAAAAGAGAGAAGAGAAAAATTTGGAAATTATTGAGGTGTAAGTTTTTTTGCTGGGGGTAGGAAATGCTCCCTTTCTATGCGGGTGTAGCTCATTTGGCTAGAGCGCTTCCTTGCCAAGGAAGAGGCAGCGGGTTCGAGTCCCGTCACTCGCTCCATGAAAAAGGGTTGATTTTGCTTGGAAAATCTTTACATTACTTCTTGCTTTTATGCCTAGGTGATGGAACTGGTAGACATGCTAGACTCAAAATCTGGTGGCTTCACGGCCGTGCGGGTTCAAGTCCCGCTCTAGGTAAAGACTAAAAAGTCTGATGTGATATTCAGATTTTTTTTGTTTTTGAAATTTGGTTATTTAGGCTTGAAACGAAAGCAGGAGATTTTGGAGCTATATTTTTGGGGAGTTGGGTATTTTTGAGATATTTTTAGTTGCTTTTTTCCTAAAAATAACTACATTTCATCACTGAATGAAGAAGTTTTTATTCTGTTTGTGTTTGTGAGATGGATTTGAATAAGGTAATGTTGATTGGGAGGTCTACGAGTACTTTACAGGTCAAGACTATAGAGAGCACTCAAAGTGCTGTCGTTAATTTCACTCTTGCAACCAATAGAAAGTATAAAAATAAAGAAGGAAATGTTTTGGAAGATGCTGAATATCATAGATGTGTTGCCTATGGGAATACTGCAGAAGTGCTTGGAAAGTATCTTACTAAGTGAAAGAGAATTTATCTTGAAGGGAGATTAAGGACCAGAAAATGGCAGGATACTGAATGACATGATAGATTTTCTACAGAAGTGATTATTGATAATTTTATTTTCCTTGACACGAAAGTTTCGAACTCAGATGAAGTAGAGATTGATCCACTCTCTGATTTTGATAGTGAGGTTCCTTTTTAAGGCTTTTTTGTATGGTTTTTCTACTTACTCTTACTTCTTAACCTTTTCATATCGATGTCTTTTAAGCAAAAAATATTAAAATTCTGACTTGAAACTTTTGATTTGATTGTTTTCTTGGTATTTGTTTTCTGAATTATTCTTTTTATTAGGTTTTTTATTGGGACGCCATATACGGTGGTGGGATCAAGTATGCTTCCAACCTTTGAATCTAATGATTGGATTATTGTGGAAAAGCTGACTCAGAGGTTTTGAACTTTAGAGAGGGGACAGGTGGTTGTTTTTGTGCCTCCTGGCAAGAATATTCCTTATATTAAGAGGATTATTGGATTACCTTGAGAGACGGTAAAGTTTGTAGATGATTTGACCTATATTTGTAATAATGAAGCTCCTGTTTCTGATATTCAGGCTTCGAATGGGCAGTATTGTTTCCGTTTGGATGAACCGTATCTTTATCCTGATACCAAAACGATTCCTCAGTGAGAAAAGACAGAATTTGAAGTGAGTAATGGGTATTTTGTCATGTGAGATCACAGAGGAAGCACTTCTGATTCTCTTTCTTGTTTTTCAAAGTCTTGTTATCAAGGAGCGAATTATCTTGTCCCAGATTCTCATCTTATAGGTAGAGTTTTTGTGAGATTATTCCCGACTTTTTCTCTCTTTTAGTTCTTTAGCTTGGAACTATGAAGATTTTTTCTAACTTTGATACTGAATGGAAGCAAGAGGCATACCAAGAAGCTGTAGATAAATTTTGAAAAGAGAATGTTTTCATTCTCAATAAAAGTTTTCTTTTCTTTTTTTCGAAGGTGATTGTTCCATTTTTTTGATGGACGATTATGTTTATATTAGTTCAGTTTCCTATTTATCTTGGTCTAGAGGATTTCTGAAATATAAAGTATATTGTTATTTGAGTGCTGTTTATCATTTATCTTTTTGTTATTGCTCCGCTGTTTAAGTATTATTTGGACTATGTTATGGATTTTTCTCTCGTTACTCCTGAGTATCTTACGAGATACAATCAGACTTGACCTTTGAAGAAAGATATCAAATCTAGTTATGTAAAGAATATCAAAACTATTACTATTCAAAAAAATACTTTTTGGTACAATATTTTTGATAATTGAAACTTGATTTTTCTCTCAGAGTGAGATAGAGACAATCAGGGAGAAATTGTTTTGCACTATATCAAGGATCCTGAGGCAAAAAAGAAAATTATAACAAAAATTATGAAGCTTTACTAATTTCCTGACGATAAAACTATGCAATCGGAAAATTCACCATTAATTCCTTATGATATTTATGAATCTTCTCAAGAAATTGTTATTATTATGCCACTTTGAGGAGTAAAAAAGGAAACTATACGTCTTACTATTGAAGATTATAAGCTTATTCTTGAGGGAGAAAGGATTTTAACACCTTTAAAAGAGAATCTTTTGCCTGTGAAAGAAGAATGTTATCGAGGAAAGATTAGACAAATCATCGATCTTCCTGCTCAGATTTATTTTGATAGAATTCATAGTAAACTTTCTCCGGAAAATATTTTGTGGATTATTATTCCCAAAGCTCTTGTTCCTGAAAAGATAACGCTCCAGATTGAAGAATAGATTATTTTAGATTGTGTCTGGAAGTGCTGCTATTCGTTGTTGTTTCTTCTCTTCATAGCGTGATCTTATTTCTGAGGAGAAGATTTTTTTTAAGATTTTTTGGGAGGTATCGATCAGGCTTTGATCTGTTTCTTTTTCAAAGATTTTTGGAAAAGCTTTCCATTCATAGTTATCCTCGTCTATGTTGGTTGAGAAAATATTATTTTTTAGATCTGACTTCATCTTTTTAGCAAGGGAAAAGTATTCACTTACTTTTGTTTGTTGGTATCGTGGAGAATATTCTGTTTTGAGCATATTTTCTAATCAGAAAAATGCTGATTCTCGTGCTTGGGATTTTATCTTTCGTTGTTTTTCTTGTTGTTTCCTGGTGTTTGGAATATTGCGGCAGATGAAATTCTGATTTTTGTACTGTATGCAATATTTATTCCCTTCTTTGATTAGTTTTGTAGCTTTTATGATTGATCGTTCCTCTGTAGTGAAATCTTGTAGTATTTCATTGGTTGAAGTATAGGTTACTCCTTCTTTTGCTTTGGTATAACAAAAAGTATCAAAGATTTGATTCCCTTTTCCTATTGAAATACAGCTATTGGTATTCGGGAAATTGAAATTTCATTCGAAAATTTTTGGTTTTCCTTCTTCTAGTTCTCATGAGAGATATTTTTTATTTTTTTGGTTTATTAGGAGATAGAATCCGCTTCAGAGAGATAATTTTTGGAGGTTTTTTGTTGTATCGGTAAAAGAAATCTCGATCTTCTCTTTGCCTAGATCTTTTCCTTTTGGATTAGGTGTTATGCTGTGAATTTTAAGTATAAGCCCTGATAATCATTCTTCTTCCTTTTCTCTCTGTTTACTCTCTTTATCAGGATTTTTTTCTGTTTTCTTTTCAATATCGTAGCATGCAATGTCAAAAAGATGCTCATTTTGAACTAGAGCGATACAGCTTGATTTTGTATTTGGGAGTCAAAAGTCGCCTTTTAGGATAAGAGGATTAGTTATTTCAATATTTCATAAAAAGCTTAGGTCTTTGAATTTTCCACTTCCTTCAATATCTTCAAAGCTTAGATTCATGCCTGATACATTTTTTTCTAAGATGAAAAGTCAAAATTGATTATTAAAATCTAAAGATTTTATCATTTTTGATTTATCAAAGATAGATAGTGTGATACTTTCATTATTTTTATCACTTCCTTTGGGGTTATAGTCAATCTTTTGGATTTTTATGATTAGATTTTCAACATTATTTTTCTTTTCTTCATCTTTTAGCGAAGGATCTGGACAGTTTTTTGGATCTCGTATTCCTAATTGTTCGTTTTTTGCATCTTGTTCTGCTTTTTTGAAGGCTTCTTGTTTTTCATAGTTTTGTTTGTAGGTGTATTCTTTTGCGTATCCATTGCGGATGAGTTCTTCATTAATGAGTTTCCCATCTAGTGATACGTATGCTAAAAGTCTTCCGTATCTGTCGGTATTTTCCTGTCCCTTGTCAAAAGAAAGGTCTATGGTTTGTCCTTTTAGTCTTTGTGTAAGGTAGTCTTTTGCTTCTTTTCCATAACATTCTGTTTTTTTGTATCTTGCAGTATTGCTTTCTGGTGCATCAACTCAAATAAGGCGAACAGATGCTAACTTTCCATTTTCATCTTTGTATCTTATCGTGTCGCCATCAATGATTGAGAATACTTTGATTCCTTCTGGCTTTTGGATTTCTTTTTTTTGTTTAGGGGAGATCTTATAGTAATAAGTATCCAGTATAGTCTCTTTATATTTTAAATGGACAGTGATGGTGTCTCCATTTTTACTAGAATTAGGAAATCAATAATTTCCTCTAAATGTTTCAGAAATTCCTTGCTTAAGGATACCCTTTAACTTTTTGTTTTTCCCGTTGATATCCAAGGTTAATAGACTGAGGTCTAATTCCTCACCTTTGGTCAAGATCAGTGTGATACTTTCGTTAGTGTCTGCTCCAGGAGGATCATATTCTATATCTTCTATTTTGATTTGGTAGGTATTAATATCTATTTTTGAGGTTTCTTGATTTTTGTTTTCTGAGTTTTTATTTTTTTTGTTTTCTTCTTGGTTTTTAGGAGGCTTTTCTTGTTTATTATTTTCTGAAGTGCAGAGTTCTTCTTTTGATGGGCAGTGACAACTTCCGCCTCAATTGATGGTAATATATTCTATTTTTGGTTTGCTGTCTATTTTGAAAAAATCTAGGAATTTTTTTTCAAATCCAGGAGAAAAGTCTCCAGTTGTATTAAATATTGGAAAGCATCCTGATTTTTCTCCTTTTGGATAGCTGGAACTTTCTGGAGCAATTGCTGTCAAAATAATGGTGTCTAAAACTTGTCGTGTTTGTCCATCAAATCATTGAATTGTTAGGTATCAAGTCTGATATAGTAGATTAAAGTCAGGATTAGATTGACTGTCGATTCCTTTGTCGTATCGTGTTTCATCTTTACTGATGACGAAGGTATTGTTTTTTTCTCGAAAATCTGTTTTTTCTAAGACTATTTCTTTGGCTAAAATTGTCCCTGTTAACATGATTTCTTCGTATTTTGCAGGAGTATCGGTCCACTTTAATTCTATGAAAGCTGGATAAGCACCATTTCCTCGGAAAATTTCTTGTACTTCTAGTCTATTACGATCGATAAAGGTATTGCAGGATATGGGGATGTCTGTTCCTTCCTCTTCATTTGAAGGTTGTTTTTCCTTGGGTAGAGAGATGTCTTTTGCATTTTCTGCTTCTGTGAAGAATGTTCATGGATTCGCAACCCGATTTTTTCACTTTATGTTTTTGATTCTGTCGATGGTTGTCCTCGTAGTTAGTCGTTTCCCGTTTATGAGCACTTTTTCGAAAGAGTTATCTTTCCCTTCTAAAAACTCTGTCCAATCTGGGTGAACGATGAGACTGTCAGTTTTATTGTTTCAATAGGTTAAAGTCAGATTTAGTCAACTTTTCCAATTGAAGGTATACTTATCTTTGATGATTTTTTTTGGAAAATTTGTTGTGAAATATTTGCTATTTTGTGTTAGGACGATAGAAGTTTCTCAGGGAATTTGTAGGTTGTAGAGCAATGGTTGTTTTTTGTTGGCTCATTTTGTTAGGCTAAGGTTTCACGTAAGCTCAATCATTCATGAAAATGTTTTATGACTAGTATTGCTTATTTCTATTCGTGCATTTGTTTTGTCAAAAAAAGCTTCTGTAATGATGAGTGTTGGTTCATCATCTTCGTTTGAAGATTCTAAATTTCAAGATGTAAGGGGAATCGGTTGATGATTTTGGATTTCTATTGCATTTTTTTCTGTTTCTATTTCAGAGGTGTCTGGGCTGATGATTTTATTTTCTGGTGTGAAGTTTCAAACTTTATCTTCAATGTCTGAGTCTTCCTTGTCGCTTTCTTCTGCTTCTTTTCTGATTTCTTCATGAGATAATTTTTCCTCTTCAGAGATATTTTCACTAGAGATGTTTTCTATGTTTTCTCCAGTTATTGAATTGTTTGTTTCTGCAATGTTTCAAGAAAAAGATTCTTCTGATTTTTTTTGTGATGACTGGATTTCTGGCTTATTCTGTTCTGCTCAGGGTTGTCAAACTTCCGTTGAAATCGTTGGTTCTGGATGAGATTCCATTTCTTCTGCAAAAATTGCAAGTGGCTGAAAAAAAAGCGAAGTGATCAGCAGAAATGCAAGGATTTTTTTCATTGTTCAATCTTAGAAAATAAAGGTTGACATGATATTTATAGGCATACTACTGAAAAGTACTACTCTGTCAAGAAAAAAAACTTGATTTTTTGCTTTTTTAGCTATTTTTGCTACAATTAGAGATGTATTTTATATACTTTATGTTCTTCCTATGAATTATAGATTTATTGATTTCCCTACTGATTGGTCTCAACCTAAAAACTCTAAAGATGATGTGAAGGTGCCCGAGAAGATTCTATCTTCACAACAAAAAACTAAAGAGAAGATTCAGACTTTCCCTGATAAAAAACTAGAACCAGTGGAGAAAAAGGACTCTTCATTAGATTTTGTTAAAGAATGAATAGGAAATGTAAAGACCTCCATAGAAAATTTGAACTATGGAATGAATGAGCTTGTGACTTTGGATACTCTTGATGGAACTCCGCTCAAAAATACCATGCTTTCTATATTGAAGAATCCTCAATTTGATGATTATCCTGATTTGAAAGGAAAAACTCCAGAACAAAGGTTAGAGTTTGTTTTTAGGAAGATAAATATTGCTTTAACAAAGTTTTATGCTAGAAAACTAAATATTGGGCTGACTGAACCAGTTCCAGATTATCTCAAGAAGGTAGTTATTCCTGCTACGGAATTGTTTTTGATGGAGACTTTGGCTCAAATGGGAAATGAGACGAATATCAATTTTTTGGGACAGCTATCTAGTATGGATTTTAGTAGTTTAGGGAATCTTGTAACCCAGGTAAAAGATTTTTCTGAGAAGTTTTCGTTTTCTTTTGGTCAAGGAAAGACGCTTTTGAATCTTACAGACTTTCTTGCTTTACCAAAAAACCAAGCTCAATTAAGTAAGTTGGATGATCCTTATGAATTTTATCAAAAAATGCTCAAAAATCCTCTCTGGAAGCAAGATATTACTACAAAGGATAGTCCAAAACCGAATCAGATTTCACTTGATTCAATTACTTGGGAACAGTTTGATTTGCGTGCTCTTAAAAATAACCTTTCTAATGAAGAGAAACAGCAGGCTTTCCAAATGGGAAAGGAAAAAATGAAGCAACAGCTTTGATCTATCAAAATGGTGGAAACTCCTGAGACTATGAAAAAAATGCTCTGAATTTTGGAAAAAGCGGACGGTGTTTTTCAGAATATTGATGCTCTAGGAAATAAACTACTTGATAGTATGGATGTTTTGGGAAATACTTCAAAAGTTTTGAAATCAACGCTAGGATTTGATCTTTGGAAGCAAATTAGGAAAACTCCAGCACTTGGAGGAGTTCTTAATGTTGTTTTAGGGGTGCTTGGTTTCTCTGGAGGAGTTGAGGGATTGGAAAGAGCTTGGAAAAAAAGGATTCTTGATAGGGAGCTTAAACAGCCTCAGAAAGCATATATTGCTGAGTCTTATAAAAATTATATGCAGAAGAAAGCTCTTCAAGCTACTACCGCAAAAACACTTCTTGATCAACATAATCTCAAAGTGGAGGATGCTGCTCAGCAGAAGTTTGCTCTGGATATGCCTCTGATAAAAAGTCAGATTCTTCAAAAAATAGATGAAAAACCTGAACTTTTAAATCTTTCTACTTTGAAAATGACTAAAAGTCCTGTTTTTAAGGGAGAAGATTTTGTGCAAGAAGCAAAGGTTGGAGAAAAAACGGAGCTTACTCTCAAAAGAAAACTCTCTCCACAGGAAAGAGAAGCTTTTGTGGATACTTATCTCCATGAGGGATTGGAGCGTTTTGCTTCGAATCCTAAAGCCTTATCTTCACTACCTAATGCTGATACTTTAGCGTTTATTCTCCTCTCAGGGGTTGCTCTTAATAAAGATGATGTGATAGATGGTGTGGAGGCTCAGGTTTTTCTACCTGATCAGTATACTGATGCAGCACTAGCAACTCAAAATGGGCAGAATAGATATATTTATCCTAATGGATCTACTCCTATTGGAAATAATAAGCCTGTAGTGAATCCTATTTCTCCAAATCCTTCTGCAGAAAATATCAATAATTTTGTGGAGAATATTGGTCAAAAACCAGAATCTGGCAATGATATAAACAATGATCAGTTAGACGAAGCTTTGTGAAGACATGGATATAATGGAAGCCTTCTTTTCTATGATAAGGTTCCTTGAACAGAAGAACAGAAGAAAGCTTTTAAGCAGAAGATGGAGAAAATTGCAGCTGAACTGGATATTAATCCTAATCGATTAATGGCGCTGATGGCATCAGAAACCTGAGGAACATTCAATCCTGCTATAGCCAATAAATCAACATGAGCGACAGGTTTGATCCAAATTATGCCAAGTACTGCTACAAAGTTGGGGACAACAGTTTCTGCTCTTAGATCTATGTCTGCTGTTCAACAGCTTGATTATGTGAAAAAGTATTATCAACTTTCTCCAGGGAAAAAGTTTAGGTCTCTCAAAGATCTTTATCTCTATACTTTTTTCCCGATAGCTATGAATCATTCAAGTAATCCTAATTATGTTTTCCAGTCTAGTACTATTTCTGCTGCAAAACTTGCAGGATTGCATAGAAAGTTAGCTAGAGGGAAAAGCTATATCACTATGTGAGATTTTAACTACTATATCTCTGGAATGGTGAACCAGAATGTCCCTGTAGAATTTAGGAATCAATTTGCTTAGTTGGTGCTTGTGTAGCTATATAAGAAAGTCGCCCTTAAGGATTAGACAAAAAATCTCAATGAACCTTGTGATTCGTCGGATTTTTTTTAAATAAACTTTATTTTTGGTGGAAAAAACTTTTGTCGTTTCATTTAAATTATCATTTTACTCCAAACTACAGTGGGTATTTTCAACCAAATTGTCATTTTATTCTCAATTCCAGAGTGAGTTTTTGCTGATTGCTTCTATTTTTTCGTTTGTGTTTGTAAGTTTTTTGAGTGTTTTGATGGAAAACTGCTCTATTCAGCTAAGAACAAGCCAAAGTATCAGCTATTTCTGTTTTTTATGAAAAAATCTCTTGATGAGGAAGATCAAGAGTTTTTTCTGGTCAGATTTATTATTTTTTTTTAAAGATTTGTCAGTAAACTTACTATTGTATAAGACAGCATTGCAATCGTAATTCCTATTCAAGCTCCCATTAACGCCCAGACGGCTTTTTTCATGGCTTTTTTGTCTCCGTTGGCGGTAATGAGTTGATATCCTCCGTAAACAACTACTGCGGTGCATACCACGGCAAAAGACCATCGGAGATATTTATTGATGATATTGATTCACTGAAATATTCCTTCCTCTTGGGTATCGACGACGTGTTTTTTTGGAAGATCGTCTCCTGCGTGTCCTTGAGGAACGGTAACTTTGATCCCGAAGACAGGGAGCGTGGCAAACAATGCGAGGATGACGGTGGAGAATATTTTTTTTGCCATCGGGTTTGGTATGATTAGGAAATAAAAATTGAGCTAGAGAGGTAAGAAATCTCATTAAAACTACTTGATCCAATAGAACTTACCAATCTGATGATGATTACACTAAACAGTGCAAGTAATATTCCGACTCAGATATAGAGGATGTTGTTTAGGATCTCTTTTGGATTTTCTCCTTTAGATGCTTTGATAACATAATGAACACCGTTGTAAATGATCATCGTTACCGCTAGGACCATTGTCATTCTGAGCAAGAACTTTGAAATACTAATAATAAGTGATGGTCTACGATTGATTCCTTTATTTTTTCATCAGATTTTTATTTCTGTTCCTTCTTTTAGGATGTATTTTCCTACGCTCATTTTGTCGGTTCCAATACTATCTCATCCTACGATAGCATCAGATTGGATTGCTGGTGTAAATGCTTGCTCAAGAAAATCTCCGTTAGTATTTCCTGCTTGTCCTTTTGCGTATCCGATTCATAGAGAAAAGACTGCTATACTTCCTAAGCTACTAAGCATAAAACTAAAAATTCTGATTTTCTTGGCTATTGATATTTTCATATTTACATTTGGGTCAGTAAATTGTCTGCTTCAATCATTTCTTGTTCTCTTGCTTCGTTTTCTTGGGCATGGATTTTTGCCTGTGCTTGGCTATAGAGTGCAGGATTGAAACTTTGCTGGTATTTTTCCGAAATTTCGGCCTGTTTTTGGCTGTATTTTTGGTTGATTTCCTCAAGTTTTTGTTGTTCTCTCGTGAGAATATCTCTGAGTTTTTCTATTTGTTCAGGAGACATGATTGGTAAAAGATTAAACCAATTCTGTTTCTCTTCGTATTCGGCGAGAGATTTTGATTTTAAGATAAGCTGAATAAGGTTTGAGTTATTTACCAAGAAGGCTTCAGGAATTTTGAAGTCTGCTGCGATTTCCCGTAGCTCTTGTGGTAGATACTGCTGCAATACTGGATTCATTGTTTGTTATTTTTATCAAAATAAATAGTTTTTAATCTTTTGGAAGAATCAGATTTTCTTTGGTGGCTGGATATCAAGTTTTCATCATTGTTTTTCTGAAGGAATCTCTATTTTGTTCAATAATGCTTCAGCTTCTTTACTTTCTTTATTGTGATATTGTTCAGCTTGCTTTTGGATGAGTGGTGTTTTTTGCATATTTTCTTTCATTTTTCTGATCTCATCCCTTGAAAGTCTTTTCATTCCACTTTTTCAGCTATAAGTTTCCTGCATTATTTCTGGGCTATACCTTATAAAATAATAGATAGATTCTGATTTAGTCTGTTTCGGTTGCTCTTTCTTCTACTCTAAAGAGATGTTTTACGTCTTTAGGGTTGATGAGTTGTCTATCTACGAGTTTCTTTGCGTATTGCTTCATTGAAATCATTCCCAATGGATTTGATGATTCGATCGTCGAATCAACTTGTCCAAGATCCATTTTTTTGAGATTATTTTTAATAGCGACTGTGTTTAATAAGAGCTCAAAAATTCAGATTCTCGTATTGGTATCCGTTCTTTTTACGAGCATTTGAGATTGGATTCCGATGAGACTATCTGAAAGTCTGTCGGCGATACTTTGTTCCATATTTGTAGGGAAAAAGGACATAAATCTACTCAAACTATGACTTGCTGAGCTTGTGTGCAAGGTGCTAAAAACGAGATGTCCACTTTCTGCTAGGCTAAGGACGGTTTCTGCAGTTTCAGTATCACGAATTTCTCCTACAAAAATAATATCCGGATCTTCTCTCATTACAGCTTTTAGTGCGTTTTTGAATGACCAGGTATCATGTCCTACCTGTCTCTGTGAAATACTACATTTATCTCCTTCAAAGATATATTCGATAGGGTCTTCGATCGTGATGATGTTTTCGTTTCTTGTTTTGTTGATATATTCAATCATACTTACTAGTGAGGTTGATTTTCCACTTCCTGTAGATCCTGTCACCAGGAAAAGTCCTTTTTTTGCTGCAAGAACGTTCCTTTTTATACTTTCGGCGAGATTAGAGAACATCATCTCTTCAAGCGTTCTGATGCGAGAATTGATTTTCCTCATTACGATTCAGATTTTTCATTTTTCAAAAAAGGCATTTACTCTATAAGAGGTTCCATCTTTCCCTTCATATGCGAAATCGCTTTCTTTGTCGCAGATAAACTTATCAAAATTTTGGGCATTATTTTGAAAGAGTTGTTTGAGGATGATTTCCATATTTTCGCTGTTGATGATCGGAATTTTTTCATCTTTGATAATATCCCCGTTCAGTCTATATGAACTTTTCCCGGAGCAGGTTAGATGAAGATCGGAAATATTCGGGTTTTCTGCAATCCCTGCTAAAATGGAATCAATATCGACTCTTACTGTGTTCATGAGCGTTGCCCTTAAAAGTAAAATACTTTATTCCAATTATATAGAGAAAGTCTTTATTTGTCAAAAAATTTAAAAGAAAATGAAAAGGGCTTTCTTTATATTTCAAAATTTGTATATTCCTCTTGGTAGGGGAGCAACCTATTTTATCTTGATGAAAAAATGAAAAAAATTACTTTTTCCTTCGTCTTTCTCGGTCTTGTTTTCTTTTTTTCTGCCTGTAGTTGGAAAAAACTTTCTCCTGAAGAGGAAAATGAAAGGATTTTGATCTGAATGAATCAAATGATTTCTTTGATAAATGAAGCTTTTGCTGGAGAAAAATCAGTCTTTTCTGGTGATGGTCAGCTGCTTGCTTCTAAGGAATCTCGCGTGGTAAGTCTGAATTTAACGGGTTTTATGGCGTATTCTGGTCAAGAATTTTGAGGGGAAATAGATCTTTCTCTTCAAACGAGCTGATCGAGTTTGACGAACCAGCTTTTTCTTTCTTTTCTTTCCCAATTTAGGGGAGCTGATATGGATTTTTATTTTTATCCGGAAAGGTTTCGTTTTTCTCAGGGAGAGGGGAATGTAGGCTCACAATTTGTTCAATTGATTGCGAAAGATCTCCTTCGTCATTGGATAAAAATTCCATGGAATAAAGATGTTTTCGTATTTCCTTCTGAGGAATTACTTTTATTTCCACAGATTTTTTCTTGATCCCTTTTTCAGCGTGAAAAATTGGAGGACTATCTTTTACAGTATGGAGAGAAGGTGCATTTTCTTAGCTGAAGCATAGAAAGTGAGTGAGGTGTCCGATATTTTAGGCAGACTAAATGGGATTATCTCTGAGAAGAGATTGGGTTTTCAGGAAGTTTTGATGGAAATGTCTTTAAGGGAACTTTCTCAGGAATAAAGTGAGAACCCTTGGAAATAGAACTGAAAAAAGGTAAAAATCAGATTTCTTACTCTGGAATGTGGTGAATAAATTCTTTTGAATGAAAACTTTCCTTTTCGCAGAAACAGTTTCGCTTGGATGGTAAACGATGGAAAAATAAGGATTATGAGGAGAATACGTCCTTTTTTGTTAGATTTTCTCGCTTTCAGCAAACTTGAGCTTTACAAATGATCCCAGATGACTATATTTTGCTGGAGAAATATTTAGTTGATCTAGATATTGGTTTTTAATTCTTCATGGTATGAAAAATGCAGTTAAAAAAAGTTGGACTTTTAAGCTTTGTCTCTGTCGTTGCTATAACGCTTGCATGATGTGGGAAAGCTCCAAATCTCTCTTTTGAGGAGACTTTACAAGTGTATAATAAGCAGAATGCTATCGTAAAAGATGTATTACAGTTTATGGGCGATCAGGAGAAGCTAATTGAATCAAATCTTAAAGCACAGGTAGATGTGCAGACTGATGGAGGTAAAGGAAAAGTTATGCTTGATGTGAAGAGTGTATCTGATAATAAGACGAAAGATTCTGAGTCTGACATAGGCCTTAATCTTACTATGGAGCAGAAAGATGCTCAAACAGGAGATCTTCAGAAATTGGATGCGAAAGTGAACTTGAATACGCTTCTCAAGGATTATCAGCTCTATTTTAAGCTTAATGAGTTTGTATTGGAGACAAATCCAAAAGATGCTGGAGGAATGCCGTTAGCGATGGTTGAAATGTTTAAGAATAAGTGGCTTACTTTGGATGTTCCAGAAATTAAGGAAATGCTTAGGACTTCAGCAGAGACTAATGCTAATATTTGGCAGAATGAAAAACTTTATGCAGTGAATCCAAGTTATTATACGGGAGTGGTATCAACTACTTATGAATGAAATCCTGCTTGGAAAGTAGATTTTAACCTAGAGGAAATAAAGAAAGTTGTGCTTGATTTCTATGCTTTGAATGAGACTGGAGATGTGGCTTCTACTGGAAATGAAGTATTGCTTGCTCAACAGCAGCAAATGAAAGACACTTTGGATCAGATTTTTTCTAGTATAAAATTTGAGAATACTGAAGCTTATTTTGTGATTCGTTCTGCAGATAAAGTGGATTTTGTAGTAGTAAATAGTGATTTCTCAATGGGTGATCTTAAAATGAAGCTTAGTCAGCAAGTAAAAGGTAAGGTAACGACAGCTAAGGCGATTATTCCATCTGCTAATGGGTCTTGACAAGTGGAAGTAACCCTTGTTGCTGAGAGAGCTGGTATCTGAAGTGTGAAGTTGGATCTTGTGGCTGAAAAAACTGGAAAAGATATTCAAAAAGAGCAACTCTTTAAGCTTTCATGAAAGATTTCTGCTACGTTGAGTCAAAATCGTTTCTCTCTTCAACCTCAGTTTAAGTTGACTATAGATAAAGTGGGAGTAGATGTAGACGGAGATTTCGTTGCAAAGAAAATCGCTAATCATACTTTTACTGCGCCTACTGATGCTCAGAATCTTCAAGAAATTTGGAGTGCATTAATGGGAGGTGGAGCTATGTGAGGATTTTCAGGAGAGTTTGATGATTTCTCTGGGGAAGATGTAATATCTGGAGCTACTTCTCTTTCTGGAACTGCTTGATAATTCTGTAGAGATTGATCAAAAAAAGAAGTCTGAATCTTCATAAGGTTCAGCTTTTTTTATCTCTTGACTTTTCTTTTAAAATTGATAGTATTCTTTTCATAAAAAATATCTAAAAAAATAAACATTTATGGATACTTTTGCTTTAAAGGTTATTTCTGGTAGTTTCCTCTTAGGAAAGTTGCCAGACCTTGGTCGGAGAATTGCTTCTTCTGGATGTGTTCTTTCTAGTGGAGTTTTTAATTTTTCCGAGGTTAAGTGTGAAGAAAAATCGAAGTTTTCCGATCTCCTGGTGGTCGTTTCCAATCTCTTTTGTCTTAGAAAAGTTCCGATTAAATCAGACTTTCTGCGAAAGGTTTCTATGGCTCTTTTGGGAGAGCGAGTGATGATTATCCTTCCTGAGCGATGGTTTCAAGATGCGAAAACTCGATATATCGTTGCTGATGATCTGGGAAGTCTCTGGCTTTTGGATTCATTAACGATAGAAATGAATAATGCGATCCAGCATCCTGTCTCATACTTTGTCGTTCCATAGGTATGAGATTATTGTTTTGAAGGCATTCCTAGTTTGATTCTGGGACTGTCTTTTTTTTGTGTTTGTTCTTGATTTTCTTTGTGATATCTTCATAGTAATGTTTTGTTTTATCTCTTTTGAGGGAATGTCTTTTTTGATCTGAGGATGTTCGTTGTTGGTTTCTCCGCTTTTCTTTGGTTATTTTTTGTTCTTTCCTTGAGGAAATGTCCTTTTCGCTTCTAATAACGAAATGTTTACTTATCAAAATTCAGGCTTGCACTCTTCTCTTTCTGCCTTCCCAAAAAAAGATGCTATTCCTCCCGATATTGAATCCTCTGCATCTTCTTGATGGGTATTTGAGGAAATTGTTTTGCTGGATGATTTCTCGGATTTAGAATAGCTGTTAAAGGGAGGCAAATAGTTGGTTGAAATGATTTTCTTTTTGGTGGATCGTTTCGCTCGTTGGGGCAGATCAGAATTCTTTTTCTTTTTCGAGATTTTTGTATCGATAGGCGAAGCTTTCTGCATAATCTTCTTCTTTGCTCTTTTGTGCGTATTCGCTGAAAAATCCTTTGACATTGCAGGTATTTTGCTCGTTATTTCGGCAAATGGCATCGAAAGCTTGGGGATGTTGATCCCTGAAAAAATAGATATAATGTCCTAATTCATGTGCAAGGATTTGTTTGAAATATGCTCTGTAGTTTGCTTGATATTCTGCGGTGTTGCAGATTGCTATGTTGAGCTTTAGGGTTTTGAATTTTTTTTCCTTGGTCGTTTTGTTTTGAAGGATATGAAAAGAGCCATGTGTTTTTTTGCATCAAGGGAGATAGTTGATTTCAATATGATTATTTAGCGTTTCTTGGTCGTGGGGATTTAAAATCCCTAAACTTAGTAAATTAGTTAGTTCCTCCTGTGCGAACTGCTTCGTTTGTCCTGCAAAGGTGAGATCCAGTCATGAGAGGTTTTTTGTATTGTTTTGGACTTCTATTGTTGATTGTTGGTTTTGAGAAGCGGAATTTTCTCTTTCTGATTGTTTAGGGTTGGCAGCTGGATGTTCTTGTTCATTTTGGTAATGAGAAAGATTCTGATTTCTCATCATTTCTAGGAAGGTATAGCTGATGTATTTTTTTTTGCAAAATTCGGTAGGGTTTTCTGTTTGGATTTGCAATGTTGAGGTTTTGATTCTTTCAAATTCATACTTGATTCTATTAGGAGAAATCTGGCTTATTAGCTCTTGTCGAGTAGGGAGGGTTTGTTCAAGAGTACTTTTGGCTTCATCTATGCTCTCAGAGGGGCACTTTTTCTCTAAGATTTCTTTGATAAGAGGGAAATGGTTTCTGCTTGAGGTTGTCGAGGATTTGATGTTAAGTGTTTTTTCTACGTAGTCTTGGATTTCGAAGATGGAATCTAATTTTTGATCTGAATTTTCTGCTTTCCCTGTTCCAAAATGGAGAAGTAATGTTCCTAAGAGGAGAATGGATAGGTATTTCTTTTTCATTTTTTATTGCTATAATTAAATTTATTATTATTTTAATCATAAATTTTTTAAATGTCAATTTTTTTTACCATATTTTTGTTAAAATAATTGAAGGGTAAGTGGTGATGTTTTGATTTTCTGCTTTAGAACTGAGAAAACTTCTCTTGAATTAAGGGTATCACATCCTTATATTAAGAGTGTTTTCAGTGGAAAAAATTTTCTTTCTAGTCAGTTTTTTCTGCTGATGTTTTGTTTTTATTTTTTATGCCTTATCATGATAGACAAGAAAATGGTCAAAGGGTTGGCGATTATGTCGCTTGTTATGTTGCAGGCTAATATCTTTGTGCCAACAGGGATTTCACTCGCGGAGGAGGGTGAGTCTGTTGCTTCAACTGTGCAAGGAGAGAGCTTGGCAATAGAGACTTTTTCTGTGCAAGAGGATTTAGCTTCTGCTTCTGCAGAGGAGAGTGTAACGGGAGTGGTGGCTCAGGTTTTTGAAGAGGTAGTTCAAGCTACTGGAGAAGTGGTAGATGCTTCAGGAGTGGTGATGCCATCCCTTGATATGTTTATGTCTGCAACAGGTGCTCACATGTCTGGTGAATTGTCTGCTTCGATTATTTCTGATTTAGGGGTATTTGCGGAATCTACTCCATCGACTGTTGTATGTGATGATACTCATGTTGCGAAAGCTGTTGTAGAAGAAAAAGAAGTTTGTTTTACAGCTTTGCCGGCAGCCTTAATGCAAGCTGACCTTGATACAACTGTTGTTTTGTTAAAAGATGTTAGTTATGAAAAACTAAATGTCCATTGAGGAGTTACTTTTGATCTCAATGGGAAGGTGCTTACTCTTGATAATGGAGAATGATCTCTTTTGATTCATTGAGGAAATTTAAAAATTGATGGTTCTAAGCCTAATTCAAAGATAAAAGGAGTTGTTGCACTTTGATTAGGAGAGATGAATGAACCAGCTGAAGTTGAAATTATTGGATGAGAATATGAAGGAAGGTGGTACGGACTTGCAACGAATGGTAGTCTTAAAGATAAAAAGGGAAATCCTGCGTTGCCTCCAGTAGTAAAAGCAAGAGGTGCTACTTTTAAATGAACTGAAAGATGACTTGATGCTCAAGGTTGATCTTTAGGTGCATATCTTCCTGCTAATGGAACTTATGAATTTACTGATTGTAATTTTGAAGGGGATACGGCATTAGAATTGAGAGCGGGTGAGTTAACTATTAATGGAGGAAAATTTATTGCTCATGGTAATCCAGCGAGTGCGACTGCTAATGGAAATGGTTCTACTGTTTTTGGTGCAGCAGTTGGTATTTCTCAGCATACGACAAAGTTACCAATCAAGGTAGAAATCAATGGGGGAACTTTTGAAGGACATACACCATTTTATCAGGCAAATCCTCAGAATAATCCGCAGGATGCCTTGGATAAAATTGAATTGAGAATTAATGGTGGGACTTTTACCCCGACAAATGGAGGAACGAAAGCAGTGTATAGTCAGAATTTTAAAGGATTTATCGTAGGTGGAACTTTTAATGACGCTACTCATTCTGCTGAATATTGGGCTGTAGCAAAAGTTGGTGATAAGTTTTACGGAGATCTTCAAAAAGCTATAGATGCTGCTAATGATGGAGATACTATCGTTCTTACAAAGGATATTAATCTTAATACAGCAATATCTCTATCAAAAAATCTAACCATAGATTTAAATGGGAAAACTATTACGAATAATGTTCCACAATGGATGATGACAGTTTCATCCCCTGTAAAACTGACTCTTAAGGGAGGAAAGGTTATTACTCCAACTGCAAATACTGATTTTTGGTGATTTATAAATGTTTTGCCAGCTGGGATTGGATCAGAAATTGTTATAGATGGCGGAGAATATAAAGGGAATACCGATGATGCAGCTTTCTTTAGATTTAGAGGAAATGATCCAGATTCAAAAACGAAGGTTGAATTAAATAACCTTGTTGTTGAGACAAACTATCGTGTTGTTGCTAGTGATGAGTGACATTCAATTGCTTTAAAAGTAAATGGTGGAACCTATACCTTGAAAGAAGATAATAATACTCCAGGGTTTTATCTTTATGGGGCAAAAGATGCATTGGCTGTGTTTAGAGATGTTACTATTAATTCTGAATATAGACAACCTGTAAGCATTTCTAATCAGAAAGCAGAGTTTTATAATTCTACTATTAGTATTGAAAAAGCTAATCCTAAAAAGTGGCTTTCTTCAGCTATTTCTGTAGATAATGATGGACAAGTTACGGTTGATGGATGAAATTATACTTCAAAATTATTCTGACTTTATGTATTTAGTAGTGGAGGAAAAATTATTGTAAAAAAAGGAACTATTAAATGAGAAGAAAAAGCAATTCAAATTGATTCTAGTGGTTTTGAAAAATATCCATCTTGGGTATCTAAGTCCGAAGTAGTTATTGAGGATTGATCTCTTGCTGGAGGTGTTAAGCTTTCTTATAACTCTGGAGAGTGATATGCAAAGCTCGCTATCTTTGGAGGTGATTTTAATGGAAGTCTTGAGAAAAATGGCAAAAATTCTGAGATTGCAATTTCAGGTGGGACCTTCTCTAAAGATGTTGCTGAATATACTGTTTCTGATAAATGTTCAATAAAAAATGCTGACTCAAAATATGAGGTAAAAGATTGTCCAGTAGCAACTAAATTTTATGGTAGTAGTAATACAAGTTATATTCCTGTAGCTTTGGATGGAGAGACAATTAAGCTCAATGAAACTCATGCATTGATGAGAAAGGTAACAGGTATGAGCCCTGAAATGACCACAGTATATAACAAGATCCTAGAATTTGCTCATACTACAGGCCTTCTTGAAATCAAGGAGGCGGCTGGAGAGAAGCTTTTGTTTGTAAATATGGCTACGGCTTGAGACAAACAGACAAAAGTATTTAGGGCAAAAAATGATGGAATTTTCGGAGCAGAAGTATTTAAATCTGCAGGAGCTAGTACAGCAACGGGTAGTATTACTCCTGATCTTGATCATGCAGTGGTTCCATCTTGGGTAGATAAGAATCATTCAATTAAGGCTTATCATGAGATTAAGAAAGATGGAAAAGTGATAGGATATGCCCTTCAGACCGTTAAGCCTGATTATGGACGATTCTATGCGCCAAAGAAGTATAAAATTACTTTTAATGCTAATGGAGGAACTGCTGTAGCTCCAGTTGTACAAGGTTATGGAACTCCTGTTACAGCTCCTGCAAATCCTACAAGAAGTTGTCATAGATTTACCGGATGGAGGCCAGCGCTTCCAGCGACTATGCCTGATGGAGACATTGCTCTTACTGCTCAATGGGCCTATACTTGTTGAGGAGGAGGTTGAGGAGGATGAGGTGGTGGATCAAGTAGTTCATCATCTTCTTCAAGTAGCTCAAGTTCTTCATCTTCAAATACTGGAAATAGAATAACTCCAGTGTCAAACTTTGTAGAAAGTGTGTACTCAGGGGAGGTTACTTCTCCGCTTTGCTCTGTTGAAGGATCTCAGTTTTCAGATGAACAGAATCAAGCTTACCTTTGGGCATGTGGGAAAGATATTACGACTATTAGAGAGATTTCAGGTGCGAGACTTGGTCAGCCACTTACCAGAGCAGAACTTGCAAAGATGATGTCAGTGTATGTGACTAAAGTGCTAGGAAAGCAGCCTGTTGTCACAGGAACTGTTCACTATGCAGATGTTGATGAGAAGTTATGAGATTTGGCAGGATATATTCAGCTTGCTTATCAGCTTCAGCTCATGGGAATTAAGTATGATGGAACAGCATTATCCAGCTTTGAACCAAATAAGCTTGTTACAAGGGCTGAGTTTGCTACGGTATTCTCTAGAGTTCTTTACGGAAGTAAATACAATCAGGATGGAGAAAAATGGGCAAAAGGTCATCTTGAAGCTCTGAAAAATGCTTGAATCCTTAAGGATACTACTCCTATGATGCAAGAAATTAGAGGTCGAGTGCTTTTAATGCTTCATAGATCTACAGCTAAGAAATAGGAAGCTTTTCGATAGACTTTTTATTAGAAAAATGCTGACTCTTTGATGGAGATCAGCTTTTTTTTATTATTTTTGACTATGATTATGAGAGAGTTTTTTTGCAGAAGAAAAATCCTTTTTCTAAAAATAAAAAGATCTTGAAAAGTTGAAAGGAAATCCTATAGTCAGAATTGTTTTATTTTACTATATTGTAGCATATGTCAGAAACAAAAAAGTATGTCTACTCTTTTTCGGAAGGAAAGGGGGTTGGGAAAGAAATCCTCTGAGGAAAGGGAGCTAATCTCGCTGAAATGGTAAGTTTAGGTTTGCCAATCCCTTCGGGATTTACTATCACGACGGAAACGTGTGATATTTACTACAAAAACAATAAAAGCTACCCAGCAGAAGTGGATCAACAGGTAGAAGAACAGCTTCAAGCGCTTGAGGCGAGAATGGGAAAGAAACTTGGTGATGCAAACGATCCTTTGCTTGTATCTGTAAGATCTGGAGCTGCAGCCTCACTTCCAGGAATGATGGATACGGTTTTGAATCTTGGACTTAACGATGAATCTGTAGTAGGACTTGCTACCAAGACAGGAAATGAAAGGTTTGCTTGGGATTCGTATAGAAGATTTATTCAGATGTTTGGAGATGTGGTGATGGAAGTGCCTCATCATGACTTTGAAAAGGCTTTGCAATCTGTAAAAGATAAAAAAGGAGTAAAGCTGGATACAGAACTTGATACGGACGATCTCAAAGAAGTTGTAAGACTCTATAAAGAAGTCGTACAGAGAGATACAGGAAAACTTTTCCCAAATGATGGAAGACAGCAGCTTAAAATGGCAATTGATGCGGTATTCAACTCATGGAATAATGAAAGAGCAATCATCTATAGAAGAATTAACGATATTAGAGGACTTCTTGGAACTGCGGTAAATGTGCAGTCTATGGTCTTTGGAAATATGGGAGAAACTTCTGGAACAGGAGTATGTTTTACGAGGAATCCTTCTACTGGGGAAAATAAATTTTACGGAGAGTTCTTGATGAATGCTCAGGGAGAAGATGTGGTAGCGGGAATCAGAACTCCAGCACATATTGAGGAGCTTGATAAGGTAATGCCTGACTGCTACAAAGAGCTTTGTGATATTTATCACTTGTTGGAAAAGCATTATAAAGATATGCAAGATATGGAGTTTACGATCCAGGAAGGAAAGCTTTATATTCTCCAGACAAGAAGTGGAAAAAGAACTGCTGCTGCGGCAGTGAAGATTGCTATGGATATGCTTGGAGAGAGACTTATCGATGAAAAGACAGCAGTACTTAGAGTGCAGCCAGAGCAGCTTGATAGTTTGCTTCATCCTCAGCTTGATCCTCAGGCTAAAAAGGAAGCTGAGCTCCTTGTGAAGGCACTTCCTGCTTCTCCAGGTGCAGCTGTTGGACAGATCGTTTTCTCTGCTGATGTTGCTCATGATTGGAAAGAGAATGGAAAGAAAGTAGTGCTTGTGAGATTAGAAACTTCACCGGAAGATATTCAGGGAATGATTGCTTCTGAGGGAATCTTGACTGCGAGAGGAGGAATGACTTCTCATGCTGCAGTAGTTGCAAGAGGAATGGGAAAATGCTGTGTCTCTGGAGCTGGAGAGCTTGTTATTGATGAAGCTGCGAAGACGGTAACTGTTCATGGAAGGACTTTCAGAGAAGGGGATCAGATTTCTCTTGATGGAGGAACGGGAGAAGTGTTTGCTGGAGCATTAAAAGTAGTGGATGCAGAACTTAGTGGAGATTTCGAGAAATTAATGCAGCTGGCTGATAAATATAGAAAACTCTGAATTAGAACTAATGCTGATACGCCTCGCGATGCTATTACTGCTAAGAAGTTCGGTGCTGAAGGGATCGGACTTTGTAGGACTGAACATATGTTCTTTGCTGAGGAAAGAATTAAGGCAGTAAGAGAGATGATTCTTGCGGAAGATGTTGAGGGAAGAAAGAGGGCTCTTGCAAAAATCCTTCCTTATCAGAAATCAGACTTTTATGAACTGATGAAAACTCTAGAGGGAATGCCAGTAACGATCAGATTTTTGGATCCTCCTTTGCATGAATTCCTTCCTCAAGAAGAAGCTCAGATTGCTGAACTTGCTACTGAACTTGGAGTGAGCGTAGAAAGACTTCATGAGAAAATAGCTTCTCTTCATGAATTTAATCCAATGCTCGGACATAGAGGATGTAGACTTGCAATTACCTTCCCTGAAATCGCAGAAATGCAGACTGAAGCTGTAATCTCTGCCGCTTGTGAACTCAAGAAAGAAGGAGTTGATGTTCATCCAGAAATTATGATTCCACTCGTAGGATTTAAATCAGAACTAGATTTTAATGCTGACATCGTAAGAAAGGTAGCGAAAGCGACGATGGATAGATACGCTGTAGAGGTGGAATACAAGCTCTGAACTATGATTGAAGTGCCAAGAGGAGCAGTAACTGCTGATAAAGTTGCAGAAACTGCGGAATTCTTCTCTTTTGGAACGAATGATCTTACTCAGATGGGACTTGGATTCTCTAGGGATGATGCAGGAAAATTCATCAAAGATTATGTAAATAAGAACATCTTTGAAAAAGACCCTTTCCAGACGCTTGATCAAGAAGGAGTAGGAGAACTCGTGAAGATCGCTGTAGAAAAAGGAAGAGCAACCAGATCAACTATCAAACTCGGAATCTGTGGAGAACATGGAGGAGATCCTGCTTCTATAGATTTCTGTCATAGAGTAGGTTTGACCTATGTAAGCTGTAGTCCGTATAGAGTGCCTATCGCAAGACTCGCTGCGGCACATGCTGCTTTGAAAAATGGATAAATGATGAAAAAATACTAAAAGCCTGATCCTCTTTGTGAGGTTGGGCTTTTTTTGTTGTGGAAGAGGTAGGCTTTTATTTAGTTGCCTCATTTTCACTTTTGGAAATCACTCAAATCGTCGTTTTGCTCCATTTTTACTTTTAAAATTTGGCTAAGATAAGCGATTGGGAGAAAAAATGGGTATTTTTTTGTGGTGGGGCTGTTTGGAAAAAGTGGAGTTTGCGAATTTACTCTTCTAGTATTTCTAATGTCATAGGCAAAATAATCTCCCAGACAAGAGCTCCTTCCTCCGGGAAAAATCAGATTTTTTTCTTTTATTAAAGGTAAAATAAGGTCGAAGATATTTTCTTTTTTTGTGGTTTGAAATTTTGTGAGATATCACTATACTCGCTCATTGTATCTTTTATTTATCGTTGTATGATTATGCAAAAAAGGCAGCTTTGACAAACGAAAACTAAAAAATCATCGGGTTCAGTTTTGGTAAAATGTGGGATTCTTGTTTTTGCACTGGTAGTGATCTTGGCTCTGATTCATTCTTTTGCACATACTATTAAGGGATTCTTTGTGGGAGTTGCGAAAGAAACGGTAAAAGTAGTAAGTCAGACTGTTGGGACGCCGATGAAGACAGATGCTTACTGAAATGTGAATGTGCTTTTAGTGGGGTATGGAGGTGCTGCACATGGTGGAGGGTATTTGGCGGATTCGATCATTGTTGCTTCACGAAATCCAGAATTGGGTGCAGTGAGTATGCTTTCTATTCCGAGAGATCTCTATGTGAAGAATCCACTTGGAGGTTATTCAAGGATTAATGCCGTATTTACTCAGCTTTATGGTCGCACGAAGAGTCTTCCTGAGGCTTGATCTGGCTTTGCTAGAGAATTAGAGAAGATTACAGGATTAGAGATTCCTTATTATGCGACGATTGACTTCTGAGGATTTAAGGGAGTTATTGATAGTTTAGGTGGTATTGATGTTAATGTTCCTTATGCGTTGCATGATTATGAGTTCCCAGACGCTAATCTCAAAGGATATGAACCTTTGCATGTAGAAGCTTGACTTCAGCATATGGATTGATCGTTAGCGCTTAAGTATGCGAGGTCTAGGCACGCTGCTGGACATGCGTCAGATTTTGATCGTTCTTATAGGCAGCAGCTTATTGTTGAGGGAATTAAGGATAAAATGCTTTCAGGAGGAAATCTTAGCTTGGAAAAGGCAAAAGAGCTCTATTCTGGTTATGTAGCAATGGTTAACACTAATGTCTCACTTAATGAAATGCTTTGGACAATTCAGTATTTAGATAGAGTAAAGCCGTTTTCTTTCTGACTTAATACTTCTTATGGATATGAGAACTTAACTACTCAGAAAGGAAGTTTTCTCTATGCGCCTCAGAGAGATTTGTTTGGAGGGGCTGCGGTCTTGCTTCCTCTAGGGGCTACAGTGAATAATATCACTCATTATAAGGCGATTCATGAGTATGTGGATTTCATTTCCCATTTCCAGAGATTTCTCCTAGAGAATGCGAAAATTCAAGTCGATAATGGTATTGATAAAGAACTTCTTCGTTCAAATAAGATGCAAAATGTGAGGGTGGCCAGTAGAGTTGCTTCTAAGATGAAAAGGTATGGATTGGATGTGATTGCTACTGACAATACGGATCCTCTTCCACTTACGAGGTTGATTGTTAATACTGAAAATGCTGAGGCAAAAGGGTTTGAAGGAACTATTACAGCGATGAGGAACTTTGTGCCGATAGATGAGGTTGTGTATAATACAGGAGTGGTGAAAAAAATCATCGACGACTATGGGAATGAGGTAGAAGTATTTACTTGAGCGGATATTCAGCTGATTTTGGGGGCTTCTTATCTTAGCGGATTGCAAGAACAGCCTTTCAAGTATGATGAACTTGTGCTTACTCATCGTGAATAATTTAGCTATTCATTATTATTATGTATTCTCTTTCTCTGCCTGAGGAGGTGTATGAGGCACTTCCTCGTCTCAAACAATTCCTTTCCTCTCTGTGATTACCACTTGAAAAGATTCAGAATTCTGATCTTTTATGTTGCTGTTTTGTGCATAAGTCTTATGCGGCAGATTTTAAAGTGGCATATGATCATAATGAAAGATTGGAATTTGTGGGTGATGCTATGCTGGAATCAGTAATCGCGAAGAGGCTTTTCTTAGATTTTCCTGAGATGCAGGAATCTACGATGACACTTTATAAGATTGCTCTCGTAAGGGAGGAAACTCTCTGTAAAGTAGCGAAAAAAATCTGACTTCATCATCAGCTTTTTATTAGTAAAGGGGAAGAAAGAAATTGAGGCCGTGAAAAAGCTTCGATTACTTCTGATGCAATGGAAGCATTGATCGGATACCTAGCACTTGATATGGGCTATCCTATTATGGAGCAGTTTGTATTTGATAGTATCTATCCTGAGATTAACGAGGTTTCCAAAAGTCCTGTAAAATCTTATAAGACGATGGCACAGGAGCATATTCAAAAATTCTATAAACACTTGCCTGTTTATAATGATTATGATGAAGAGGTTGATGAAAAGTGAAATGTGCTTCTCTTTCGTTCTGAAATTATTGCTGAAAAGGAGGTGCTTGCGGTAGGTTTCTGAACAAACAAGAAGAAAGCTCAAGAAGATGCTGCAAAAAATTATTGTGAACAGTTGGAATAGCTTTTAAATTTTGTATATAATGACTGATCTTAAGGATCAGTTTTTTTGTTTTGTCAATATTTTCTTTTTCTTTTGTGGTATTTTCGGTGGACTTTGTCGCTTGTTTTTGTGTCGTAAAAAGTGGCTTTATGATTGGCTTTATTGTGTTTTTGTGAGAAAAAAATAAAAAAAAAGTCACAAATAAATATGAATTGCGTAATCATCTGTGTAAGGATGTAGGAGTGAGGTATCTCTACTCTAAAGTCAGGACAGGTGGAAGCTTTTCCTCTTTGAAGGTTGGCTTTTACTAAGCAGATGTGAGCTTTTGACAGTTTAATGTCGAAATCGTCTAACTTTGTCTTGATTTTAATCTCGGTATTGGTATTATCACTCGTAAGTTGTCTATGTGGAGACATAGAAACGGCTTACTCATACCTTGTTGATCATTAACATTCGTATTCTACTCTTGAAAAACTCAATAAGTCGGAATCTTAGCTTCTGATTAGAGGAAAGATTCAGATTTATGTCTTTTGACGGTCGTAGTATTCGTTGTTCTATGGACAACAGGTAGTACGTTCTTGATGAGGAATATTCCTCACCAAAAAAGCTTTTATATTTAATTTACACAAAGAATGAACGTTAGAAAAATGTTCGCAGGCTTGACTGGAGGGTTAATGCTTGCATCAGTTCTTCCTGTATCAGTACTTGGTGCTGCTTCATACAGTCAGGAACTACAAGAAGCCTACAATTACGCTTATTCAAAGGGTATTACTACTATGAGCCCTATTGATAATGCTAATATGTATGGTGAACTTACTAGAGGTCAGTTGGCAAAAATGATCGCTAACTGGGCTGAAAAAGAAATGGGTACTAAAGTTGACACAACTGCTGTTTGCTCTTTCTCAGATGCACACACAGCTGAAGGAGACTTGGCTACTTATGTAAAGAAAGCTTGTCAAATGGGATTGATGGGTCAAGGAATTGACAAATTCAGACCAAATGATAAAGTAACAAGAGGTGAATTTGGAACAACTCTTTCTAGAGCTCTTTGGGGAGACAAGTACAATGGAGCTACTCCATTCTACAAGAATCATCTTGAAGCTTTGAGAGATGCTGGAATCATGAAAATGATTGATACTCCAAATCAAATGGAAATTAGAGGATATGTAATGCTTATGCTTATGAGATCAGTTAATGTAGTTACTCCTTCTGAATGTAAGGATCCTGCTGTGATCTTGGCTTGTGCATTAGGTGGTGATTCTTGTCCTGCTAGATGTAAGGGTAAGGGACCAGATACTACTAATACAGGAACTAATAATACTGCCGGAGATTTGAATATCAACGTAGTTGATTACTCAAACCAGATTAGATCTGTTCCTATGGTTGGTATTTCTATCTTCAACGCTATCAAATTTGATGCTACTAATGATGTAACTGTTAATTCAATTACTTTGGAAAGAGTTGGTCTTTCTAGTAGATCAGACATCAAAGGTGTATGGTTCGAAAAGGATGGTATTGCTGTATCATCTAGAGGAACTGTAGCTACAGATGGAAAAGTTATGACTAACTTCAATAAAGGTTTCAAGGTTAAGTCATCAGAAACGCTTGATCTAGTTGTAGAACTTAGCGGAGCTAGCGCAGGTGCAGAAGTTGCATTCAAATTTATCGGTGTAGATTCTACTGCTAAAAATGCTGTTTACAACGCTGTAACTTCAACTTATAGAACTGCTAAATATGATGTAGCTGCTCTTGATTTCTCTAATGTTGGAGGAACTGGTGATGTTGTTTACAAGCTTGGAAATCAATCAGAATTGACTTTTGGACAATTCAAGGTTTCAAATCAAGCTAAGGGAGACGACAGAAATGTATTCTTGAAGTCTGTTACTTTCAGAAACAACGGAACAGCAGACCTTAACTCTCTTCTTAAGAATGTAAAGGTTATGAGAGATAATAAAGTAGTTTCTAAGTCTGTATCTATGGATGGAAGAAACATTACTATTACTCTTGAAGATACTATCAACGCAGGAAAAGCAGTTGTTTATACTGTAATGGGTGAAGTAGCTTCTCTAGAAAGAGTTGGTGATACTGTTCAACTTGAACTTAGAAAGGATAGAGACTTGGTAGCTTATGAAGCTTCAACTAAGTTTAGAACTACTATGAATAAGGCTATTCAGAATAATTCATGGATCATGAAGAATTACAGGATCGATGGTGGTAGAGTTACTCTTACAAACACTGCTGCATTCCCTAAAACAGTTGATGCAGGAAGTGGATCTTCAGATGTTGTAATCGCAGATGGTACTCTTACTGTTGCTGAACCAATCAAGCTTCCTAAGATGACTCTTGCTGTAAATAATACAGGTGTTGTTAGATCTCTTGTTCTTGAAATCGGAGGATCTAGATATGCATCTACTGTAAATGGAACAGCTTTCGTATTTGAAGATGTATATGTAAATAAGACAGCTTCTATTAAGCTTATCGCTTCATTAGAATCTTTGCCTGCACATGGTTCAGTTCAGTTTGTTCCAACAGCAATCGGATCATTGGCTTTCGGTTCTGCAAAGGGTGAATATACTAATAACTCAGAAGATTTGAAAGGAAATGATATCGCTGGTGCTGTACAAATTGCTAAGATTAATGTAAAAGAAGCTCAATTCACTCTTAAGAATAAAGCCTCTTCAACACAGAAGGTAACACTAACTGAATCTTCTAATAAAATAATCTTCGATGGAGAAATGGTTGCTCCTAAGGGAGATATTAATGTAACTGAGGTAACTCTTTCTGGACTTAATGCTACTGGAATTACTGATAGTTCACAAATTGATCTTCAGCTCTATATCAATGATACTCCTGTATCTAATGCAACTTATAGAAGAGGAAATAATGTTGTAACATTCTACAATGTAGGAACTGCAACAAAGACTCCTTCTAAGTTTAGGATTGAAGCTACTCCTACAATGACTCAGACTGGAGACTTCGTATTTGACGTAGTTGCTAAAGGAACTGATACTAACGGAAATACTGCAACAACTGCAGCTGTAAAGACTGTTAAATTGTCTGTAGTAGAATCTTCAAATGTATCTGTAGCTAATGCTAATGCTGTTAGCCAGGTAGTAAATGAAGGATCAAATGCTGAATTGACAAAGTTCACATTGTCTGCTAGAAATGGTTCAATCAACCTTACAGGTCTTAAGTTGAACTATAGTGGTTCCGTTGCTGCGTTGAATGGACAGTCTGTGACTGTTGAAGTAAATGGAAATAGCTATACTGCTACTTCAACTGCTGCTGGTGTTGAATTCACTGGTCTTAACGTTACTCTTAACGAAGGAAATCATAATGTAGTATTCACAACGAATATTAACACTGATGGTCAACCTAATGGTGTTGCTGTTGAAGTTGCATCGGCAGAAGTGAAAGGAGACTTCCCAACAGTTACTAAGGCTATTAACTCTAAGTACTTGTTCGTAAAGGCATTCCCTAAATTGTCTGTAGTAAGTGCTAAGGATAATCAGTTGGTAGTTAAAATTGAAAATGTATCTGATGATGATATTACTATCACAGATTACGTTGCTGTTAATGCTGATCCTACGTCAACAACTCTTAATGGTCAGTCTGTTACTAGTCCAATTCCTGTAGGAAAGCAGGTTACTCTTGCTAAGGGACAATCAACTGAGCTTAAGATGAATATTACTGCAGCTTGAACTCTTAAGTTGACAGGATTGAAGTATCAGGTAGTTGATGGTACGCCTTATAACTATACAGTAAATGATAACTATACAAATATCGCTACTTGGGGAACTCTTCAGGTTGTATATAAGTCATAGTATTATTGCTACTTAGGATTAAACTCTTGGCTTCGGCTGAGAGTTTTTTCTTTTTTAGAATTTTTCTGAATGAGGTTATGCTTTTCTCTTGAAAAGATGAATGATATTCACTAGAATCAGCTTAGATTTAGTTCTTGAAGTCTAAAAGAGGAGCTATATCTCATAAAATATCTATGTTAGATGAATTATCCATGAAAAAGGTTTAATAGTATTCAAGTCTTTGCTTTGATAATTGCCTGTACTTATTGATAATTAGATAAATTATAGCTTTTTTGGCTTTAATTCGGATGGTTTTGATTGATTTTGCATGTGGCTGTTCTCTTTTTTTACTTACTATATGATTCATTCTATGAAAACACTCAATATAGCACGAGCAGGATGAGGAACCGGTGGTCATGCCTTCCCAATCAAAAGCCTCATCCAACATCTCCAAACTCATTCAGACCTCAAAGGAAAAATCGCTCAAATGTTCCGATTTGGAACTTCAAACAGCCTAGAACAAGAAACCTGTTCTGAACTTCAAAAAAGCATCAAAAATCTGACCTTTCATTCCATTTATTCTTGAAAACGAAGGAGAGAAAAGGGAATTTGAGCTTTGATAAAAAATATTAGAGACCTCTTTTTCTTTACGATTGGACTTCTCCAGTCGGTTTTTTACCTTTTGTGCTTCAAGATTGATGTGGTCTTCTGTAAAGGAGGATATGTCGCATTACCCGTCGTATTTGCAGCGAAACTTTTGGGAAAGAAAATAATCGTTCACGAATCCGATGTCCACGCCTGATTGGTCAATCGTATTGCTGGAAAGTTTTCAGCCAAGAATTTTTCTGGCTTCCCGTGAGTGCTTCCGAAAACCCAAGTCGTAGGGCAAATTCTCTCTGAAGACTTATTACCAGCAGAAAACTCCCCTCTTTCTTGGGATAAAAAGCAGACACAAGTTCTCGTAATGTGAGGATCTCAAGGCTCAAAAAATCTCTATGAAGCTCTTGCAAAAGTATTGAAGACAACTCCAGAACTTGCAGAAATGCACTTCACGATCATTCTTGGAAAACTCAATCAAGATCTTGCTCAGCTTTTTTCTGATTTTCCGAATGTGGAGACCTTGGCTTTTGTGAGTCAAAAGGAAATAGGGCACCTCTATCTTCAATCCGATATTGCGATCACGAGAGCTGGGACGACCTCGCTTGCGGAACAGGAACTTTTTGATATGAAGTTGTTGATGATTCCTATTCCACGAACCCACGACCAGCTGGACAATGCGAAGCGATATGTTGAGCATAAAAACTGAATTCTGATCCAGGAGGATGATCCTGATTTCCTTGAGCAGCTCAAAAATCATCTACTTGCTTTGCAATCTTTCAAAAAAAGCTTATCTTCTAGGGACAGAAAAGCTGAAATCTGCAAGGCAAAGGATCAGATTTTAGCAAGCTTTTTTAACTAGAGAAAAAAATATGACCTTTATTTTTATGGATGAAAGTTGAGATTTAGGGTTTGATAAAAAAGGATCAAGTCAGTATTTTGTGATTACATTTTTATTTCTCAAACATCAGAAAACAGCAAACCTCATCATCAAAAAACTTTTTCATCGGCTAAAAGGGAAAAAAATAAAAATAAAAAGCTGAGTTTTCCACACTTGTAAGGAGTCGCCAAGTCATATTAAGAAAGCCCTTCTCTTAATTAGAGAAAAAGAATGTAAAGTAATGAGTTTGATTGTAAATAAAGAGAAAGTATATACGAGATTTCAAAATCAGAAACATCTTCTTTATACTTGGGTAGTTAATGTTCTTGTTGATAGTTTGATCACAAAAAATAGTATACCAAAAGATGAAAAAATAAACTTCATCGCTTCCCGTAGAGAAACAAATAAGTCTTTAAATGATAACTTTCTTGCCTATTTGAGTAATAAGCATAAGGATCAACCTCAACTTGAATTTGCAATCAAAACTCCTTATCAAGAGAAAGGACTACAAATAGCAGATATAGTATCCTATGCAGTATATCAAAAATATGAACATCAGGATAATGGCTATTACCAGCTGATTGAAAAGCTTATGATAGAGGAGAAGTTTCTTTTCCAATAAAACAAAAACCTTATGCACACTTTATGAGGAACTTCCAGAACCCCGTACATAAGGAATTACTTTGACAGTGCGAGTATACTCAAAAAAAAATAAAAATCAAGCAAATTCTCAGAATTTTGACTTTTTACTTCCTCATTCCCCAAATCCTATGCATATCGTTATCGTTTGAGCAGGCGGAAGCTGAATTTCCAATATCGCTCATCTACTCCGAGATCTTGGCTATACCAATCTCATCGCCATTGATGCTCAAGAATCGCAAATTACTCAAGCACTTCGTGAAAGAGAAATCCCAGTTATCATTGGGCACGGAAAATGCCAGCCGAAAGCTGATGACATTCTCATCTATTCCGAAGCAACGAAAGAAAGTCCTGAAGTGCAATCCGCTTTTCAGCTCAAAAGGGAAGAGCATTTTCCGATGAAGATTTGGAATTATTTTGAATTTCTCGGAGAGATCACGAAATACTTTCGCACTGTCGGTTTTGCTGGGACAAATGGGAAATCAAGCTCTACCTCTTTAGCGATTGTTACAGGGAAGAAACTGATTCCTGAGCTGGGACTTGGGATCGTAGGAGCGCTAGTTCCTGATCTGAATAATAAGAGTTATTACCTAAAGAAAGATAAAAAATCTGAATTTCGTCAGCTTTTTGACTTTATTTTCACAGGGAAAAAACTCCCTTATGAACTGATCAAAAAATACTATTTCTTCTTGGAAGCCTGCGAGTACAAGAGACATTTTCTCAATCTTGACCTAGAATACCTGTTGATTACCAATATTGAACTGGATCATACCGATTACTATCGTGATTTGGCTGATTATCAATCTGCTTTCATCCAGATGAATCAAAAAATCAAAAATCTGACTTTCGTTTTGGATTCCTTTGAAGCTCCAGAAATTTTTTCTAAAATAAAGCAAATTCCCCTCAAACATTGGAATTTAGACTATATCCGAGGGAAACCGACCGATTGCAATGCTTCACTTGTCGCGGGACTTTTCCAGGAACTTAATCCTGAACTTTCTTTGGAGCAGATTGAAAAGGAAATGAAGTCATTTAAAGGGATTTGGAGGAGAATGGAGTTTTTAACGACGCTTCCAAGCTGAGCAAAACTCTTTTCGGACTATGGACATATCGCTTCATCCATCCAGCTTGCTTATGAGACTTTGAGAAATCGTTTTCCAGACCACAAACTTCTCGCCATTTTTCAGCCTCATCAAATCCATAGAGTCTTAAAAGGACGGGCAGACTTTCAAAAAGCACTTGCTCCCTTTGATCAGCGTGCGATTTTCTCTATCTATACTGCAAGGGAAAAGTTTTCCGATTTCGCTGATGAACCGCTTTTTCAGGAGCAGCATTTTCAGTCTTTTTCTGAGTTTTGAGCTTATTTTGCCAAAGCAGTGAAAGCTGAATATCTGGATACCTTTCAGCAAGTACAAGAACTCTTGGCTACTCCTGATGAAAAAACGATTGTTGTCGTATTTACGGCAGGGGATTTGGACTATCAACTGAGGAAATCTTTTTTGCTTGGTTAATTAGAGGTTTTCAGAAGAAAGAAATCTGATCTCAGATTTAGAATCAACTTTTTTTGAGCTTGTATTATCAAAAAACTTTTGTCAAATCGCTTCCAGAGACGTTTTGGGCGAAGAAACTTTTGTTGCTTCACTAAAAACGGTGTTTTTGGTTAGATTTCAGATTGTTTTTTACTCTTTTTTGGCGATTCTCTCCAGAGGTTATAGGTTTCTGAGAATATAAGACTAAGTTTATTGGAGACCATCAAATTTTTCTCTTTAAAAAAACTGACCTGTTTGAGAGGTCAGCCTTTTTTATTATGATAACTTATGAATAACGAGTCCACTTCTGAGTTTTGGTTCAAACCAAGTTGTCTTTGGTGGCATAATGTTTCCAGTGTCAGCAATATCAATCAACTGCTGCATACTTACTGGATAGAGCGCAAAAGCAACTTTCATCTCTCCGTTATCCACTCTCCTCTTAAGTTCTCCAAGTCCTCTAAGTCCTCCTACAAAGTCAATTCTTTTGTCGGTTCTGAGGTCTTTGATACCGAAAAGCTGATCCAAAACGAGATTGGAAAGGATCGTCACATCAAGCACTCCAATCGGATCTTTATCATCATAGGTTCCTTCTTTCGCAGTGAGAGAGTATCGTTTATTGCCTAGATACATACTGAAATTATGAAGTGCTGTAGGTCTATATTCAGCTTCCCCTTTTTCTTCTACTGTGAAGTGAGTCTGAAGTTTCTCAATGAGTTCTGCTTCGCTCATTCCGTTGAGGTCTTTCAACACTCTATTGTAATCCATAATTTTAAGCTGATTATCTGGGAAAATTACTGCCATAAAGTAGTTAAATTCTTCTTCTCCAGTATAGTCCGGTTTCTCAGCTCTTCTCTCAAGTCCAACCCTTGCAGCAGCGGCGGTTCTGTGGTGTCCATCAGCAACATAGAGTGCAGGAACTTTTGCAAAGAGCTCGGTAATCTTAGCAATCAAAGCCTGATCATTAATCACTCGGAAATGATGTCCAAATCCATCATCTGCCACGAAATCATATTCAGGTTTCTGATTTTTTATGACTTCTTCAATGATTCCATCAAGCTCTGCCTGTGCTGGATAGGCAAAGAATACCGGTTCTACATTCGCATCCGTAATGTTCACATGGATCATTCTATCGTCCTCCTTGTCTCTACGGGTGAGTTCGTGCTTTTTAATGCTCTCATTGAAATAATCGTCAATGCTCGTGCAGGCTACAAATCCGTATTGCGTTCTTTCACCCATTGTCTGCCCATAGATATAGATTTTTGGTTCAGTATCTTGAACGAGCCATCCTTTATCTTGGAATGCTTTGAAATTCTCTACGACCTTGTCGTATACGGCTTGAGAATGTTCATCTGTCCCTTCTGGAAGGTTAATTTCTGCCTTGGTAACATGAAGAAGAGAATACTGATTCCCTGCAGCTTCTTGTCTTGCTTCGGCTGAATTCATCACATCATAAGGGCGAGATGCAAGCTGTGCTACGATCTCTTGTGGAGGGCGAAGCCCTTTAAACGGTCTTACTACTACCATGATTTATTTGATAAGAAAATAAAAAAGAAATTCTGCCTTAACCTTAGTATTTCTAATGGGAAAGTCAAGGACAATCAGATTTTTCCGTTTTTTATTTCCTTGCTGTGATATTTCCTCTCAGGTTAGGCAGATTTTCTTTTGTGCTGGTATATTTTAGTTAGAAGTTTATGCGTTTGCATCTTCGTTATTGATTTTTTTGGCAACAACCATGATCCTCTGGGCATTACTTCCGATAGGATAACATCCCATTAACGTGATGAAACTTCCTTTTTGGTCTTGAAATTCATGGTAATATTCAGCGACATCTTTTGGATAAATGATTTTTCTTTCGAGCATTTCATAGGTTGAAAGCTGACCATTCCATACGATTTGGATTTTTTGTCCTGCTTGGAGTTTAGGGAGATTCCTAAAGATAAATCCGTATTCATTGTGCTTCCACCACTCTGTTGAGCTATGTCCAAAGATAAGGGTATTCCCTTCTGTTCATGGGGCCGGTGTAGTCGGGTATTTTACGGCACCTTGCATCAATTCCTCATCAAACTGTCCCTCTGAAAAGTCCTCTTCTCCTTTGATTGGGACATCAATAAGTGGTGTATTGACGTTGAGGTCGGGAATGATGAGTCTATTTGTCGGAGGGAGGGTATTAAATTCAATACTGTGGGTTTCTTGTTTTTTTGCAAGGAACTCTTTCATCGTAGGAGCAAGTTCTTTCTCTGTTCTAAAGCTTGCCTGGAGGCTCGTAAACTGATCTTCGAGTTCATTCAGCTTTTGTGCCTTTTGCTTAATGTGATCTTGGGATGTTGGGACTGAGGTTATTTTTAAATCCTCGGGAGCTGCTTTTGGTTCGGTCGCAAAGGTATCGTTGATTGTTAAGAGGACGAGTCTTGCGTTGGTGAAAAAGAAAAATCCTGAGAAAACAATGATGAAAAGGATAATCAGTATTTTTAACTCTGATAGGAGTTTCATTTTTGGGAGCTTGAGACTCGAGAAAGAAAATGATTTTTTGGCTGATCTCTTAACCTCTAAGTCCGACTCAGCTATACTGAGCTCTCCGCTGGTATTTGCGTAAAGGTTTTCTAATTCATCAAGATGGACATACATTTTTAATTCTTACAGAGGTTAAAGTTTTCCTCTTCTATTATAGCTATTTTTTGAAATAAGAAAAAAAATCTGACTTTTTATCTTGGGTCTAGATTGACAAAATCAGATTTTGAGATGTTTCTTTTTGGTGAATGGTTATTCCTTTTTGTTTAGCTGGTATATCACAGCACCAATGCTTATTATAAGCAGCAAGAACGCTCGTTTTGCCCAGGTCGCAGAAATGCTGATTGAGAAGCTTCGGCTATTTGCGAGATCGGCCATTCGGAAGATAAAGGTTAAGAGCCACTGTAGAGGGAGGGCAAGCCATAGCCAATGCGTCCAAATGACTATTATTACTGTGATAAAACCACCGATCGTGATAATCGGCACCAAAGGAACGATCAAAAGGTTGATGAGCACGCCTGTGAGGTTGGTTTCTCCAATGAAGAAAAGCAGGATGGGCAGCGTTCCGAGTGTTGCTCCGAGGGTTGGGAGTCCGTAGTTCTTGAGGAAACCCGTTAAGTATGGGAGTCACATTTTTTTCTCTTTTACCTTTGGTTTGGAAGGGAGGAATTTTTGGAATTTTGTCCGCCATTCGTTGATGAGGACGATCCCGATTACCGCTCCGAAGCTCAGGAGGAATCCTAGATCGTAAATCAGAAAGAAGGGATTATAGCAGAGCATGAGGACGAAGGCATATTTCAAAAGCCTCCAAATCTTGATTTCTCTCCCTCGGAATACTGCCAGGAGCGAAAGCACTGCCATAATTAAAGCTCTTAGCACACTGGAATCCCCACCACAGAGCAGTGCGAAGGCGATCACTCCGAGAATAATCAATCCATTTCTGGTATAAAAAGGAACCCGAAAAAGCACGGCACTGAGAAATACGACAATCATCACGAGATTCCCTCCGCTGACGGCAATGATATGCACGATCCCACTGGTTACAAAGTTTTGATAGGCTTCTGTTTCTAGCTGGGACTTGTCTCCGATGAGCATTCCCAAGAGTAAGGCGGCTTCTTTGTCGGGAAACACTTTTTGGATGCATTCTTTGAGTCGGGTTCTGGAGGTGCTTAGCTGGTGATGAAGCCAAGATGCTTGGATTTTATTTTGTTGAGCTGGAAGGGAGAATTTTTCATACAGGGTTCCTGAGATGCCTTTCATTAGCAGCCGTTTATCATAGTTGAATTGGTATGTTCGGAAATTTTCTCCGTCTCCGCTGAAAAGCAGCTCTGTGTAGAGCTTTGATGGATCGATGGTTTTTAGGGTGGCTCCTAGGTGCAGGCTTTTTCCTATCTGGTGCGGCATTTCGGTCTTGAGGAAATATGTTTTTCCGTTGTTGGTTTGGACGATGTAAGTGTTCGGTTTGGTTTGTTCAAGGACGAGGACTTCTTCCATAAAAGGAATGAAAGCTGATTGAGGACTTTCGATCCTTAGGGGAGCAAAGGAAAAGAAGTTTGAAATCAGATTTTGATCTGTTGGTAGCAAGGTGAATGTGATTGCTATACCAGCGAGTAATAAGGCTAGGCTTTCGGTTTGGAGGAAGCGTTTGCAGTTTGCGAAGAAAAAGAGTTTCCCTTGTTTGCTTGCTCGCGTGATGAGGAAAAGAATCAAGACGCTCAGGAGGCAAGCTCCAGCAAAGAAAATTAGTCCTCGCTTGAGGCGGAGAAAGCTCGTAAAAGCTCGAGTAAACAATGCAAAGCTTGCAAGGAACATCGGTTTTAGGTTTAGGGGGGGTAAAGTATGTTGGTGAAGTGTAGGAATCGTTTTGAGCTTGTCAAGTCAAATTTTTCGAGAGATAAGAATGATTTGTTTTATCTCCTTTTGTTTTGATAGAAAAAAAACAGATTTTTATGTCTGTTTTTTCTCGTAATTTTTTGGTCGCTTTGGAAGAGGAGAGATTTTTAGTTTTGAGCGGCTGGGTTTGCTACTGGAGTAGGAGCAGGAAGGAGTTTCTGTCCCTCTGGAGTAGAGAAAATCGTTTGCAACTCCTGCACGAGTGCCCAGTGATTCTTTTCAAGCTCTGCGATTCTCTTTTCAAGTGAGCTTAGCCCTTCAGTTGTCGTTGGTTGAGAGGCTGTGGGGAGGAGTGAAGTCGTTGTCCCTGTCGTAGTTTCTTCGTCTAAGCATTTAGGCTCTCCATAACTTTCACATGCCATTCTGGTGCAAGCCGTTCCCCCATCTGCTAGTCTATTGCACGTATTGCATCCATCGTAGAAGCTTTTGCAGGTCGCTGGGATACTGGCTGTTAAGTCTGTAGTAGGAGTTTCATCTGTAGTAGCGGTTTCGTTGTTGCCTGTAGCGGTATCGCAATTCGGGCAACTACAATTATATTGATTGTGGAGGTGCTGTATTACGGATTCTGGTAAAGCACTTGCTCGGTAGTGAACGAGATTGCTATTTTCGCTCTCGTAGCTCGTGTAGATTCGGAGTCCCACGAGTGCCAAAAGCCAAAAAAGGGTTGTTCGTAAAATAGTTTTGAATACTTTCATGATTTTGTATAAATAAACTAAAAGTTAAGTAAACAGTTTGAACTCCTGAGGAAGTGGAGCCTCGAAGGCAATCAGCTTTCCATTAAGGTTTTTGAACTGATACTTCCAACAGTGTAATAATTGTCTCTGAATATGCAAGCTTTTGTATAAGATTCTATTGATTGCGGGCTTCCCGTAGATGAGATCCCCCAAGACGGGGAAGTTTTCGCTTGCAAGGTGGATTCTGATTTGGTGCATTCTGCCGCTATAGAGCTTTACCCTAACGAGGGAAATCTGACCGAGCTCGTTATGCTGGAGCGTCTTTTCACATCGGCATTCAGTTTTTGAATCTAGTCCATCACTTTCGTTGAGCTGCATCTGAGCTCTGGCGAATTTGGCGTTGTAGGTTTTTTCTATTGCTTTATCAATGATGAGATGCTTGGGAAATTTTCCTGCGACTCGGGTCAGGTATTCTTTGCTGATTGCCCTTTCTCTGATGATTTGGTTGATGTATTGGAGGGACTCGTAGGTTTTTGCGGCGATGAGCACTCCAGAGGTATCTTTATCTAGTCTGTATCAAAAAGAAGGTTTAAAAGTCTGATTTTTTTCCTCTTTTTGTCCCTTGCTTCTTGAGCAGTATCGTTCTAAGTAATCGTTCATACAGAGATCGTTTCGGTGTTTATTACTTGGGTGGAGGACGATTCCAGCCGGTTTATTAAATGCGAGTCGCTGCTGGTCTTCGTAGAGGATCCATGATTTTACGAGTTTAGGATCCAGCTTTTGGAATTTTTTTTCTTTTTGCGTGAGCATAAGCTGTTTGTCTTTGGTGCCGAGGAGCGATTCTGGGAGCTCAAGCAGGTCGCCTTCATGGAGTCTGGTTTCTTCTTTTGTTTTTTTGCCATTTACTTTGATTTCTCCTTTACGAATCCAAGAATAGATATCAGAAAGTCTGACCTGCGGATAGGGTTTACAAAATTTTCTCAGGAAGCGATCGCATCTCTGGTTGGCTTGGTCGGGAGTAATTGTTAGTTCCATTGGAGCGGCGAGGATAAAGCGTTTCCTGAGTATAGAAAAAACGCAAAAAACTTCAAGTTTAAAAAAACTGATCCTAGGATCAGTTCTTGAGTGGAATTATTTCTTGGTTTTGTGCGGTGGATTCTCTCTATAAGCATAGAGTCCTTTTTCGATTTTCTCAAAGGTAGTATTGTATTTTTGGAGGTTGAGAAGGATGGTGTTTTGACTCACCATTTTTTCCCTTAGTACTTCTCTGGCTAATTCCTTTACAGTCATCGGCTTCTGGAATCTTTTGAAAACTCTTATGAGAATATCTTTTACATTTCCTCCTTCATATCCTCGCTCTTTGAGTCCGTAGAGTCCGAGTCCTAAGTTTACAAAGATATCGTTATGTTTGACGAGGTCGTTGTGTACGGAATTTGCTTTGATTGAGCATTCTGGGAATCGCTCCATAATTTTTGCTGGGAGCTCTTGGTAATGGATTGGTTTATTGAGTCTTCTCATCGTATAAAGGATCTTGAGCTTCAGAGTTTTTGGATAGATGTCAGGAAATTCTACCAGTCCAATCTTTCCATCCAAAATTGCCATACCTTTTACAATGCGGAAAAAGTTGATATAGAAGAGATCGTTTTTTAGGAAGCTGATGTCTCTGAATTCCTCTAGGAACTCCTCCTTTAGGGTCCCGATAAATTCGTAGAGGTCTTGGCTTTCCTTTCTCTTTGTGAAGTAATTTTGGCTAAAAATTACCATTTTTGTGAGGAGGTCCTCGTAAAGAGGCTCGATATAGAATGCTTTAGAGAGATATTTATTCCTTTTGAGATAGGTGATATCAAAGTCGGAAATCAGAATTAATTTTAATTCTGGCTTTGAAAACTTTTGAACATTTTTGTTCATTATCTTTGCAAGGAGGGTGTCCTCATCAAGAAGTCCTCCATGGATCTCAAGGATTTTTTTGGTTTCCTCTAGGACGTTGATGTATGCTTCATTTCCCACAATCAGTCTTCTAAACCTCATTAATGCTTGAGTTTCGATTTGTCTTACTCTTTCTCTCGTGAGAGAGTATTCTCTACCGATTTTTTGAAGAGGAACCTCTTTTTCTCCATCAAGTCAAAATTTTCTCATTAAGACCAGCCTTTCCTTTGGTTTGCAGTAAATGAGAACATCTTTTAATTGAGTAGTTTCTATATCTACTTTAATTTTTTTATCATCCATTTTTGCAATAAATCCCATGGAATATGTAGTAATAATAAATTAATTTATGTATTTTCTTACCTGTTGGAGTATAAGAAATGGAAAGAGAATGTCAAGTATTTTATTCTGCTTTAGAAATACTTGGTTGGAAAGGAAGAACGTCTCACGTTTTTCAGGCTTTTTCTATTTAATGGGAAAGTTATAAGTTAGCTACGGTTAATTTTGCTCCTTTTGTGCAACCATTGAGGGCGTTTTTAGACTCTGCCATATTTCGATAGTCACCTTTTACATCGGCGGTCTTTACGGTAATTCGTTCTTCTGCCAACCCCTTCATTACCATATAAATATCACAGCTTACGGTCATATTAGGATTGGTATTAGAGCCGATCATTCTTTTTTCAAGAGCTGTTTTCATATAAGGATAATTACTGTCGGAAGTTGCTATGTGGGTGAATTTTGTATTTTTCTTGGTAGAAAGAGGAATATTATTTGTTTTGATAAGATGTTTAATGGCATCAATCATCGTCACTTCTTGGTTTGGGCTGCTTGTCTTGTTTGAAGGCTGGTTTGAAGTCTGGGTTTGTGTGCTGGCGGGAGTTTGCGTATTTGTAGGTTCTTCAATTCTGTCGACGCTGAGTCCTGTAGAGGGACCTGTTCCGCTAGGTAAAGAAGATGATTCTCCTGAAGTGAGGCCATTGGCTTCTGTACCTGTTTCGTTGATGATTAGGTTGATATTGTCTCCAGATAAACTTTGCTCTCCAGAGAGAGAAGACGCATCTCCGCTAAGATTCATCTTAATAACACTTCCAGTTCCTTCAAAAAGAAAATCTGAATCGATTTCTCATTCGTTACTTCCTGTTTCGGTATTGGTAATTTCTTTTCCTTTGACTCCTTCAATGAAGGTAGATATTCAGTTTTTTATGTCTTCTATTTTTTCATATTTACCTCAGAAAAGAGATGCTGCGAGTCCTCCACATCCAAGAACAAAAAAAGTGAGGAAATATAACGAAGAAAAAATTGGTCTCTCTCGGAGTTGTGCAGCTCTGAAAATTACCATGATTGCTATCATCATTCCGATAGCTCAGATGAATATTGCAATGAAGTCGAAGATTTCTCGGAACATGTAGAGAATCCCTCAAAATCCTATAAGTGCAAGAAGAAAGATTAAAAGACGATAAAGTCCTCCTCCGTTTGTCGTCTGATTTTTTCTGGTACGGTTTATTCTGGTTTTGATATACTCAATATTGGATTCAGATAGTGTAGGAGAGGATTCTTCCTTTTTTTCTTTTGTAAAAAAATCTTTTTCTGTTGTTTCCTTAGGAGTTGGGTGTTTTTCTCTTATGAGAGGAGCTTCTCATTTTTGCTCCGATCTTTGTTTAGATTGTTTTCGTAAAAGGGCAAGGAAAATCGTTGCTATAAAGTTGATACCTCCTAAAATATGTCGCCTTGGTTCGTTTCGTAGAAGCCCTATGATAATCGCTTGGATTACAAAGATATAGATGATGCTTATTATGATTGGTCATTTTTTCGTCATGTTTGTCATGAATTGTCTCAGTAAATAAAATTCTGCTTCTTTGATAGCAATTTCTTTTCTTTTTTCAAGTGGAGATGTGATAAAAACGAGGGAACTTGTAGAAAAATTTTTAGCGAGTGTTTTTGTTTTTTACTAGAATGTTTGATGATTTTCCCTTGAAATTCCCCTTTTTATTGATAGGAATGGAATGTTTTCTGTGAGTTAGAAGATGTTTGGTCTTTGGGGTCTGTTGTGAACGATGCGATTGCGCCTTTCTCTTGACGCACATTAAATATTATATTGCTAACAATAATGCTTATGTCTACTAGGAAAAAAATCTGATTTTGGTGTCTTGCGGTTTTGCTTGTTTCAGCAGTTTCTATTTTCTTTATGTTTTCTCGTATTTCTCGTGAACGTCAGTACTTTCTGGCTGTTATTCCCCATTTTATGATTAACCCGGTAAAAGTTCAGGATTTTTATTCTTTTTTGAAGAGGCATTTTTTCCCTTCTCATGAAATGCCTGATCAAATTGTTCTTCTCTCTCCTAATCATTTTTTTCTGAAACAAAAACGTGTAGAAGGACTTTGTACTTCGGGGAGAATTAGGTTTAAAGATCAGACTATCGTTGCGACCCCTTTTGTAGATGATCGTATTGTTTGTGATAGAGGGGTTTTTTATGAGAAAGGAGGGCAAATCTATACGAAAGATCATGGTTTGGGAGAGCATTTTCGCTGGATCAATCAGTTTTTCCCTACTGTTAAAACTGTTTATCTTTTGGCTCTTCCTACACATCATATGGAGCACGCTTCTTGGTTGGCTGAAAATATCCAAAAACTGCCCTGAAAAACTTTGGTTATTGCTTCTGTGGATTTTTCTCACTATTTGTCAGAGGTTATTGCCGAGCAACATGATCAGGTTTCTTTTTCTGTTTTGCAGCAAAGTGGGGCTTTTGATGAACTAAGGAGATTGGATGTTGACTGCCCTGCTTGTTTGGGGGTCGTTTATCGTCTTGCTTCAAGGAGAAAAATCAGTGTCCATCAGCGATGGAGAGATTCATCAAGCACTATCGTTGGAAAGGATCTGATGGATCAAAACACTTCTAGGCAATTCCTTTGGTGGGAGTAGTGTTTCTGCATCTTTTTCGCGTGTCTTTAGTGTCGGTTTGTATAATCCTTCTAGGATGATTGTTGCTTTCCCTTTGGGTAGATTTTCATAGATTCGTTTTTGGTATAGTCATGGAACTCTAATGCATCCATGCGATCTTGGCAGGCCATCGCTTCGTCATTGGTGGAGAAAAATGCCTTTGAAAACTTTTAGAGAATAGGGCATCGGTGCGTTTTGATAGGTTTTTGATCTGCGGAAAATCTCATCGTGGCTCAGTGGATATCTTCATTTTGGTGTCTGGTTTCCTCTTGTGCCTATCGAAACGCGAGTTGCTAGTTTTAATGTTCAGTTTTCGTAATAGGCTAGGGCGTTTCTTCCGTTTTCGCACTGGCTGACTATGAGTATATGATCAGATTTATTTTGTTTGTATTTAGAAAAAGGAGCTTTTTCAAGTAATGTATCAAGTTGTTCGGGAAAATACTTTTTTAATTCTGGATAGATCAATGGTATGCTGATGCTGTCACTACTTTTGACTATAGTATTTTCTGTGATCTGAACAGAATCTGTGGAGAAACCTTCTTCTAAGATACTAGAAAATTGTGATACTCCGATTAAGTTCCCGTAAGTAGGATCTATTATTTTTTTGCTTCATCGCAGCGGTCCTCCTTCTAATTCAGAGATTTTTACTTTGTAAGTTTGCGAGGAATCTTCTTTTTCTGAAAGGTGTTCTACTTGATTTAATTCGAGGGGTTCTTTTGTAGATAAGGTGTTTAGAATTTCCTTTTTTGTATTTTCTGGATATATTGTTTCCAGTGCTAGTGTGCTTATTCATAGCATCAGTGTGTTTTTCCATCTCATCAAGATAACTCTTGAAAAATAAAAAAAGATTTGGAATTATAATTTTCTACAATAAAAAAGCAATCTCTACTTTTCTTTTTTTGTTTTCTTTACTTTTTGTGTTGACAATTTTTTGTATAGCAGAATGCGTTTATAATTCCTTGACTTTTACTTTCTGAACTTTATACTTTCTGGGTTAATAAAAAAAATAAGGAAATGAAAAGAAAATACTCAGATTTTTTCAGTACTATCCTCTTGTTGACTGTGATGATACTCTTGTTTGTGTTCGTCTTATCGCTTCTTTCTGGAGTTTGGTATTGTATCGGGATTAGTTTTGCTGCTTATGTCCTTGCACTTGGGGGATCTCATTATTATGAGTTCTCCTATGATGAACAACTTCCCCCTGAATAGGGGGATTTTTTTGTGTTGCAAAGTTGAGTATTTTTTTGAGATTGGGTTGTTTTTTTGAGGAATCTTATTATATTGAAGGTCTTTTACCCTTGTACGAAATATGGTAAGGAAGCAAGTATTGGTTATTTTGATGGTGGTTTTCTTTTTGTGATGAGTGGGGCTACTTTTTGCCAGTTCATTTGGTGGCTTAAATGTTGAATCATTTATCGCTTCCTGAGCAGTTGTCCCTGCTCAAAAAGAAGAGGTGCAACTTGTGGTTGGTGGAGATATTATGCTTTCCAGGAATATTGGATGGCTCGCTAAACAAGAGGGGTATGATCGTACCTTTTCTGGTCAGAATTTTAATCCTCTTTCTCAATTTTCGTGCTATGCATCAGGAGACTGTCTACTCTACTTTAATCTTGAAAGTATGTTTTCTGCTAAGGATAATGATCAGCCAAAGTGAGGCTTTACCTTTCGTGCTAATACAGGGAATATTCAGACCTTGCTTGATTTGCAGGGGAATAATGAATTGGTGCTTTCACTCGCGAACAACCACACTAATAATGCCTGAGGAGATGGGGTAGAGTTGACTCGTCATCGACTTTCTGCTCATGAAATTGGACATTTTGGAGCGGGGAATACTACCTGAGAAGCAGAGACCTTTTATTCTACTCGTAAAGGATGAATAAAATTTTGTTTTCAGGCTTTTTCTTATGATTGAACTCATTGAATTTACGGAAAGAAAAGTCTTGCCTGGAATCCGCTTAGTTTGCCTTTGATGACGGGGACTCTTCATGCGATGGAGCAAGATCTTTGTGATGTGAAGGTATTAGGGCTTCATTGGTGAGCAGAATATCGCTTCCAACCAGCGAAATGGCAGGTTCTCTTGGCACATCAGCTTGTCGATGCTGGAGCTGATATTCTTCTTGGGGGACATTCACATGTTCCTTGACCTTATGAAATTTATAATGGGAAGCCGATTTTTTATTCTTTTGGAAATTTTCTTTTTGATCAAGATTGGGGTATGAAGACCTCTGTTGGAGAATTTGATTTTAACTATGATTATGAACTGAAGAAAAATAGAGTGCCTACGTATATTCCCCTATTGGCTTCATTACAAATTGAAAAAAATGGCACAGGTATTCAGATTTCTTCTCCTCTATTTAAAATGGCTCGTTTACATAAAGGGATTTTCTCTCCTCTTGATGATGAAACCTTTTCTGGTATGATGGAGCATTTAGTTTTAAAATAGTCGGTGAAGTCTGTCTTTTGATTTTGTTTGAGTTTTAGGTGTCTTGCTTCTTGATTGACTTTTATTTTGTGACTTTTAGACTTATGTGGTGATTTCTTGTTTTGTGATTTGTTGTAGGGGCGGTGATCGCGTATTTGATTTTTTATTTCCAGTATGAGAGAAGGGAAATTGTTTCAGAACTTAGGAAAAACCTAAAGTCTGCAAATGAACAGCTTAGTTATCTTCAAGAAGAGATGGAGGAATTGACCGCGCAAAATCAGCTTTTTAGGGAAAAAACTACAGAGCTTCTTGAGAAAAATGATGAACTTTCAGATGTTGTGGCAGAATTGGGAAAGTATTATGTTCATATGAAAAAAGCTTCCGAAAAGACGGCAGAACTTTCTAAATTTTTGCATGAGCCAGATGAGGAGATGGCACTAAAACTTGATACTTTGTCAGAAAAAACTGAACGTCAGTTGAAGAACCGTTTTTTTTAATTAAAAATTCTTCTTTTCTCTTGACTATTTATCAATTATTCCTATTCTTTGGCGTAGTCTTTTATTTTTTCTGCCTAGAGAGATGGATATCAAGGAGATAGATAGTTTTTTTGACTATCAGATGACCTTTGATGAGGATCCGCTTTTTTTGCTTGATGAAATTATTGCTCAGGCTTCGGCTTATCTTCCAGCGGAACAGATTGAAGGTATTAAACATGCCTACACTTTTACTAAAGCTGCTCATGCTGGAGTTAAGAGGCTTTCTGGAGAGCCGTATATTGTTCATCCTCTCAAGGCAACGCTTTTTTTGATGGAGCTTAAGCCCGACTTGGCATCTATTCAAGCTTGTATTATGCATGATGTGATTGAGGATACGCCGATAACTCGTGAAGAAGTTGCTGCTGAGTTTACCGAAGAAGTAGCGGAAATTTGTGAGGGCTTGGTTAAGGTTTCAAAAGTGAGGTATCAAGGAGAGGATCGTCATTTGGAAACGATAAAAAAGACCTTTCTTGCGATGGCGAAAGATTTGAGGGTGATTTTTGTGAAATTGGCTGATCGTATTCACAATATTCAGACTTTGCAGTTTCATCCAGAAGAGAGGAAAAGACTGAAAATTGCAGAAGAAACTCTAAAAATTTATGTTCCAATTGCTAAAAGGCTCGGGCTTTATCATTTTCAACTTCTTCTCGAAAATGGTTCTTTTGCTACAATGAAACCCGAGGAGTTTTCCAGAATTTTGAGCTATTTGAAAAAATATTTTCGTGAGGGAGAAAAATATACTGAAAAGGGAGTGAAAATGCTGACAGGGATGCTTCATAGAGAAGGGGTTCAGAATTTTGAGGTCAAGGGAAGAATTAAAAGTCCCTATAGAGTATATGAAAAGCTTTCCAAAAAGTATCATGAGACCGATATTTCTACAGTAATGGATCTGCTTGCTTTTAGGGTGATTACTCAGAGTGTTGGTGATTGTTATATGGTTTTGGGGGTAATTCATAAGTATTATATTCCACTTATCAAAAAGATTAAGGATTATATTGCGATTCCAAAATTTAATGGTTATAAGAGTATTCATACGACCGTTTTGGGGATGTTTCGTTTCCCTGTGGAAATTCAGATTAGAACTCAGGAAATGGATGATGTGGCGGAGTTTGGAGTCGCTGCTCATTTTGCTTATGCAGAAAGTAATGCTCCAACGGTTGTTTCTGAGCAGCAGTGAGTTTGGATTCAAAAGCTTCAAAAAATTGTAGCGGATTATACCGATTCTTCTGAGAAAGAAAGATTCAAATCTCAACTTAATATTGAGGTCCTTGATAAAACGATATTTATTTATACTCCGAGATGAGATATTAAGGAGCTTCCTGCTGGGTCAACGGTTTTAGATTTTGCTTTTAGTATTCATAGTGCTATTGGGCTCAGATTTAAGAATGCTATTGTGAATTGACAGATTAGACCGATTAGTTATAAGCTGAAAACTTGAGATATTGTAAATATTAATACCTTTAAGAATAGGTATGTCGCGAATAAACATTGGATTGAGTTTTTGCGTACTCCATCAGCGAAAAATCAGCTTTTAAAATATTTAAAAACTATAGAAAGAGAGACGCGTTTGGAGGAAGCAATTGATGGTTTGAATCAGTATTTGAAAGATTTGGGTCTTCCTTTGTTTCGTAGTGATAGAGATAAAATTCAGAAGCTGGATAATCCTCTTGAGGTGGAGAGGAGAATTTTGATGGTATTGGATAAGCAAGATTCCTATGGAAATATTGTAAGGCTGGCTTATCCTGATTTGCTTAAAAATGTCGTGGAGAAAAGTATTATCAAAGATACTGGTGAACTCAAAGATACTTTAAAACAAGAGATAAAAAATCAGAATTCAACTTTTTCTGTTATTGTTGATAATGACAAGCATTTGAATTGTACTTTTTGTCCGGAGTGTCATCCTAAACTTGGAGATAAAATTATCGCAAAATCTACTAGACAAGGAATTAAAGTTCACACTATGCATTGTAAAGCGTTAAAGACTATTTCGTTTGATTCTCTTTTGGAAGCTCATTGGGACCAAGAAAGTCCAAATCGTTATCACTTTGAACTTCAGATTAAATTTTCTTCTCGTGAATTGACGATCGTAGATTTTCTTCAGGTTTTTTCTCAATTTAATGTGCAACTTTCAGAAATATCTATAAAGCACGGAGAAAATGCAGAGGTGATTGTTGATTTTGAATTGCAAGTGGATAATCCATCAAAAATCGCTTTTATTCTGAAAGACTTGAAAAAGTTTTCCCTTTCCTTAGAAATTCTGAAGAAAGTGATTTTTTAGTTTTTATTTTTTTGTTAATATTATGGCAAGTGGTTTTCTCTCAGGAGTAGAACAAATAGCGGAAAGCTGAGTTCTCCCTTCGACTGTGGATACTGTGGCGCAGCCGCAGGTGCCGGATTTGGTAGTTAATCTTCAAAATCTTGGTTCTTGAACTGATGTAGTTTCACTTATTTCTGGATATTTCCCATTTTTGGCTTCTTATTCGGATCGTGAGCTTTTGCTGTTTGGTTTTTTGGCTTTGGTTTGGCTTCTTTGTGCGATTTGGACCTTGAGAGATGCGATGGCGAGGAGTGATAGTTCATTTTACCAGTTTTTTTCTGTTCTTTTGATCGTTGTTTTGACTCCGGTTTTTGGTTTGCCTCTTTATTTGGCGTTTCGTCCTTTGGTATATAAGCGAGAAAAAGGATCTTGGAGAGAGGCTTTGGAACAGACTATTGTGGAATGTCCTCATTGTCGCGGTTTGAATTCTGTTTCTCATAAGGTTTGTGCTCGGTGTGGGGAAGCTTTGTGTGTTGAGTGTAGGGAATGTCATAGTAAATATTCTGGTCAGTTTGCATATTGTCCTGAATGTGGAGCTCCAAATATTGAATAGTTGCTTTTTGGGGAGATTTGGAGTATACTTAGATCGTTTAATGGATAAAAAACTAATAAAATGTTGTTGATGCTTGTGTTGATCGTGATGATTATTAGTTTAGCACTTTTGCTGGCACTTTTTTCTGGTTTTTTTCCTTTTGTCCGTACATATGGGAATGTAATGCAATATTCGACTGCCTATTATGGGGCAATTTCTGCTCTTGAAAGGTGAGTCTTGGCTGTAAGGCATACCGGACCTGGTTTTGATTGAGAGTCTGGTCGAGAGACTAGTGCTGCAGCTGTTCTTGCTACTGGAAAGGGTAGTGATAGTAGAATTGATAACTTTTATACTTACGGCAATGGTTCTGATACTATGGTCTGGAAAGTGCATTCTAGTACTGATAGGATTCCTTCTACTTGAAACGGGGATGTTGATCCTGCTTTTATAGCGAGAGATAATCTTGATAGTAGGAATTATAATATGTTGAATTATTCAACTACAGAGCTTATCCCATTGGGAACGGTTGGACTTGTCCCGTCTAATAATTACTATATTCCGATGTCCGGATTTAATCTGCATGTTCCAGATTTTTCTTTGGTTGGAACATTCAGACTTAATCCTTTTTTGTTTGGAAAGTTTGGTACTGGAACTTTTGGTTGAGGATGAGCGAAGCTTTGTACGTCTTCTTGTCCTGGTGCTCGTGTTGGCGAGGAATGGAGAGATGAAAATCAGGTTGTTGCCTCATGGACGATAAAGGGAAACTATGGAGATACTGAGTATACTCTGCTTCCATTTAATGCTCCTAATTTTAACAGAGGGATTATTGAAGAGCGAGATACCTTGATAAGGAAAGAAAATATTTATCAAAATTCATGAACTCCCAAAGAAATTGTTTTTTGAGAAAATAGGCATCCTCTTAATCATGATAATAATCAAGGTCGTTTTAGTCTTAATATTATTTCTAAGAATGAAGCTCAATTGAATGCTTTGGGAAGTTTTGCTAGGATTTTAACGAACGGTAATGTAAAAAATTCTTATTTAACTTTTTCTTTGGCGAATTATCTTTGGACGCAAGGAGGAGCTTTAGGAAGGAATCTTTATCCTTTCTTGGAATACGAGTTTCATACACTTGATGGAGTCAGGATTTCTGATAGATTTTTTACTATTCAGGGAGAAGGGAAAGTATGAAAATATCATATCAAGCTTCAACTAAAAAAGCCAACACTTAAACAGCCAGCTTTGGGAAGTTTTACTATTATTTTTTAGAGTTTATGAAGGGTCAACTTAGGCAGGTTTTCTTTTTGTCGATTTTTGGGTTTCTATGTACTGCGTTTGTCTTTTTTGTTCCACGAGGCTCTTCTTCTACCGAAGATGAAGGAGGTCAGGCTTGATGAGTAGTTTCACAAGAAGAAAAATCAGAATTTTCTTGAGATGCTCTGTCTCCTGTAGCTCATCTGTTTACCTGAACCTTGACTATTGCAGTTGGGAAATTTGCTGATTATCCAATATGGAAGACTTTTGCAGACTCATTTTCCAAAAAATACGGATGAAAGGTGCGTTTTTTGACAGGAGATGTTGTTTCTGGTGTCGATTTGCTTCTTTTGGCGTATGATGATTTTACTGGGCTTGCTCATCAATCTTTACGTTTTCAAGAGGATTTGAAGCCCTTTTTTATTCCACAATTGCGTAGCTTCTTTGATGAACAGTCAGATTTCCTTCCTGTTGCTGTGGATCCTGCGGTGATGGTTTGACTTTCCTGACTAGAAGAAGGATTAGATGGGTTAGAGTATTACTTTTCACAGTGGACGCCTAAAACATCACTTTCTTCCTTTTCTTTTGGGCTCTTTAATGATCCAAACTTGAAGGATCAGAATCTGCTTTTAGCACAACAATTGGAAGATTTTATTAAGTTTAATGATGTTGGGGCTTTTAGTCAGTGGCTTGAAATGAATGTTCTTTCTCCGGATCAGCAGAAAAGGCTTTGAGAACTCGCGGCTTGATCATCCCAGGTGGATCATCTTTTGCTACTTCGTAAAATTATAGGAATTGAGTTTATGTTTCATTCTTCAGTGCCTTTTTATCCGAAAGATCCGAATTCTCAGGAAAAAATTGTTTCTTATTTGTTTCCGTACCAATATGTAGGGTTGCCTGTTAGGCTTTATGGCTTTGTCATTCCTAAAGCCACGAAAAATCGTGCAATGGTAGATCAGTGGCTTCTTGAATATATGAGTACCGCTTCAGAAAAAGGTGCTCAATTCTTGATTCCACGTATGTTCCCTGTTTTTCGTGATCAGTTTAATAAACTATGTGGTGATACAGCATGTGGATTGCCTTCTGATTTTTTTATTTTGAAAGATGGAAACGCGAAAATTCAGGGATTCCTTGAGGATAAACTGTTGAAAAAAGTGATGGAAAAAAAGATTCAACCTGACTTGTATTTGAGGGAGGCTTCTGTATAATCTTTTCGTTTTTATTTTTTTTTGAAATGGATGATTGAAGAATTCGCAGCGTTTTTAGCGGAGTATAATGTCGTTGGAATGGCGATAGGTCTCCTTATTGCTGTTAAAGTTGGTGATTTTGTGAAGACAATTGTTGAGGATTTAGTGACTCCATTGTTTTTTGCTCCTTTGTTTAAGAAACTCAAGATTGATAAATTGGAGGATCTTTCTCGACATGGTGTTTTGTATGGAAAGGCACTTGCTAGATTGATCGACTTTTTGATTACAGCATTTTTGGTGTTTCTTGTGATTAAGTATTTTGGTGTTGTGAAAAAGTAAAAGGAGATTAAACCGTTCCCTTTAAGAGCTATTGATTATTTATCTGTTTGTTTGTCTTGATTTACTCAGATTAATTCGATGGTTTTTTTTGTAGATTCAAGAATGGTCTAAGAGAATTGGCTTTTGGTAGCTTTTTTAACAGGTAGAAAGTGCTTTTAAGCCAGGCTTGTTTCTCTTTGTGGTTTTGTTATGTTTTTTTGTTTTGAAGTAATTATTAGAGTGAAGTCAGATTTTTTATTTTATTAGTATGATTGTGATGGATTTTGGAAAGATGGGAGAGCTCAAGAAGATGTATGATAAGTATAAGGAGCTTCAAAAGGCACTCAAGAATTTGGTAATTAGAGCGAAAGAGGGTGAGTTTGTAGATGAAAATTGAGAAAAATGAAGTAGTATCGTTATTGATATGACGGGGGAAATGAAGATTAGGGATTTTAAGGTCAACGAACTTGCTCTTCTCGATCCTGCGAAAAAAGCACTTTTGGAAGAATTGGTGGTAAAGGCTTTTCAAAAGGCTCAAAATAAGGCTCAAGAAGTCGCAGCAGAAAAGACAAAGGATATTCTCGGTTTTGATCCTAGCAATTTGGCTGGAATGCTTGGAGGCGGAAATTGAGGAGGAATGCCTAATATTCCAGGATTATCATAGGAGGTTTTTTAAGAATTAACAAAGAAAAGTTTGTTGATTTTTAATTGTTTATTTTTTTCCTATGTATAAGAGATTTTCCCTAACTGATTTAACGAAGATTCAAAATAATTTCATTCCTCATTTCTATGCGATCATTAAGAGAGAGAGATGTCAGTGAGCGAATGATTTTTTCAAGATATGTTTTCGTGAAGGGAATGATCTTTATTATTTTTATCGTTCGGATGTGGTTTTTAGGATCTCTAAGCATGAAAATCAGCTTTCTTTGATTGATGAAGAGGATAAAATTGAGGTAGTTTTGCCTTTTGATGAGAAATGAGGTCTCAACTCTCTTGTTATGAAATATGTCAGCAAAAAGGAAAGACAAATCTGACAGAAAACTATTGAACAATTATTGATGGATGAATTTAAGACTGGGAAATATTCTAAGATTCTTGATAAGCCTTATTTGGTTTACGATATTGAAACAACTACGATAGATGATCTAAGATCTGCAAAGTTTTTGCTTGCTTATGCTATGTTTCCTAATGGCGAAAAAATGGATTATCGCTGTATTATGCAAGATGACTTGAAGGTATTTGTAGATGAAATGCTGGCATTTGATGGCTATATCGTTGGGTTTAATCAGATTTGGTTTGATAATCCTGTGTCTGCACGGAATGTAGGGTATGGGGATCGTGAAATTGAAATCCTCAACCAAAAAAGTATTGATCTTTATGTTTTTTTTCAAACTCTTACGAAAAGGAGAATCTGACTTAATAAACTTTCAGAAGCTCTTGTTGGAGTTCAAAAGACGCTTTCCTCTGGGGCAGAGTGAGAGGTTCTTTGGAGGCAGTATCAGGATACAGGAGATGAGAAGTATTTGGATGAATTTAAAAAATACTGTAAGAACGATGTGAGGATGACAGCTTTGGTAATGTTTTATTTTTTGCATTACAAGAAAATTTTTATGGATGGGGAAGAATATCCTTTTGATATTGAGGAGTTTGTAGCAAAATCTCGTCATCATTCTCATGAAGAACAAGAAACTCCTGTTCTTTGAGGTCAGAATCAGTCTATTTTTTAGTTTTTATGATTGAGCGATGAAATGTCCAAAGTGTAAAAATATGGATTCAAAAGTTGTGGATTCAAGGATGATTGAAGAAGGGACTATTATTAGGAGGAGAAGGGAATGTGAGAGATGTGCCTATAGATTTACTACTTTTGAGAGGATTGGATTGACGGAGCTTGTGGTGATCAAGAGAGATGGAACTAAAGAACTCTATGATAGAGCAAAGCTTAGGAAAGCTGTTATGTTGGCTTTCGCCAAAAGACCGCTTAATGCCGAGGTTATTGATTTGATGATCAATAATTTGGAAATTTCTTGGCAGAATGCTGGATCAGAGGTCTCGAGCCAAAAAATAGGAGATGATATTTTGTCCGCGCTGAAGGAGATTGATCCTGTGGTTTACGTAAGGTTTGCTTCGGTTTATCAGTCTTTTGAAAACTTTTCCGACTTTAAGCAGTTTATTGAATAAACGAAATTATTTTTCAGAAAATCGCCTTCTGATGACAAATTTTTTGCTCCTAGGAAGCTGGGAAGTTTCGTAATTATTAACTGGGGATCTGGTCTTAAAAAGCTCTGTAAGTCTGGCTTCAATTGGGACGATTTCGATTCCTCATGGAGCTTTTCCTCTTCCCCTGCTTTCAATTGTTCTTTTCTCGTCCAGCACGATGACTACGTGTCCGTCTCGTACTATTAAATCGAGAGGTTTGAGTAGAGGAATGATTTCCTGAATTTTTTTCCCTTCGATATTTATCGGTTCTCAAAAGTTCAAAAGGCTACGAGAATTTCTTGGTGTGAAGCCGTTTGTCGCTTGATAGAGAAGTCCAGAGCAGTCTACTCCTTTCATGAGTTTTCTTTTCGTTTCTAGGGCTGAGAGTTTTGTTGCTGAAGGAAAGTATTTTTCAAGTTCTGGTATTCCTTCATACCGAGAGCCGCCCCATACATATACAGAACCTGATGTGGCTAGCAATTTGTTTGTTATGTCCTCTAGTGAGGGGAGTGTCTGTGCTTTTTCTTCAGGTTTTTCTGCTGTTTTTTCGATGAATCTTGCATCAAGAAAATATCCAAATTTTGCACCCCTTCCTGCATCAAATTCTCTCGTGCGGATTTGATAATAGACGAAATCTCCCTTTTGGATCTTCTTCATTAGGCTGACTACCGTGTCTGGAGGGAGGACGACAGCTAGTTCCTCGATCATATTGTATTCATTTACCTTCATGCCAGTTGTGCCTTTTCCTCAAAGTATGTTATTGAGATCTACATCATCAATTGGGAGTCGGAAAACTGGTGTAGGAAGCTTTGTTTTAGCATAACCTTCGAAAGTATCTCGGCTTTCGATTTGTAAAGATCTGGATATTTCTTCTGCAAGTTGTTCTGTTTTTAGGAGCTCTTCTAGGATTTCTTTTTTCTTCTCTTCTGGTAAATTCGTGATAGCGGAGATCCTGCTCTTGATATCATTTTGGTCTTTGGCAGAAAGCTTTGCTCAATAGAGCTTTGTCTTTGTAGGAGAGAAGGCCTTGCGAATGGCGAGAGATTTTTGGGCTAAACGAGAAAAGAAATCAGATTTTTCTTTCTTTTCAGCTTTAGAAAGATTTTGGTTGAGTTGGCGATCAATTTGTAGGTGGTCTGCGGTAGTAAACGGTGTATATGCCCAGCTATTTCCTGTCATCGTTAGGAAGGCTACCGTAAAGAGGATAAGTTTTTTCATGTGAATTTCTGTGCTTGAGAATAAATGTTATGCGTATTTTCTTCCTTTGAGCTGTGGAGGAAAGTGTTCTTGCTGTACTTTTGCATCAGGAAAGTCGTGTGCATACTGATATCCCTTACCATAGCCGAGGTTTTTCATTGTCTTGGTAGTGGCGTTTCTTAGGTGGAGAGGAACTGGAAGATTACCATAGCGTTCACAATCGGATTTTGTTTGGAGTGAAATTTTGTAGGAGAGATTGGATTTCGGAGCTTTTGCAAGGTAGATGGTGAGCTGCATTAGGAAAACATCGCATTCAGGCATTCAGATTTTTTGTACTGCGTCATAGACTTGGTTTGCGAGGAGTAAGGCGTTATTGTCTGCTGGACCTATGTCTTCACTAGCAAAACGGAGTAATCTTCTGGCGATATAGAGAGGATCTTCTCCTGCTGTTAACATTCTTTGTATTCGATAGCAAGCAGCATGATAATCTGAGTCACGGAGGGATTTGTGGACTGCAGAAATGATATTGTAGTGCTCCTCTCCGTCGCGGTCATAGTAGAGCTGCTGTGTTCCAGCGTTTATTAAGATTTCTTTGGTAAGCTCTCCCTTCCCGAGTAGTAATAACGCGGATTCTAGCAGATTGATCGCATTTCTAAGATCTCAGTTTGTGGAAGATACTAGGGTTTCTAGGCTTTCAGCAGGGATTTGGATTTCTGGGTATAGAGATCTGATTTTTTCTTTTTGTAAAGTAAAAAACTTGATCATCTCTTCGGGACTGATTTTCTCGAAAACAAAGAGGCGACAACGACTAAGAAGTGCGTTATTTACTGTAAAACTCGGGTTTTCTGTCGTGGCTCCTATGAGCGTGATAGTCCCTTTTTCTACAAAAGGTAAAAGGGTATCTTGCTGTGATTTATTTCGGCGATGGATTTCGTCGAGGAAAACCAGTGTTGCTTTGCCGTATTTTTGGTTTAGTTCTGCTTGTTGGATGATCGTGGTCAGGTCTTCCTTTTTGCTCCTCACTCCAGAAAGGGGAAAAAAGTCTGCCTGTATCTGAGAGGCGATAATTTCTGCGAGAGTTGTTTTTCCGCAGCCTGGAGGTCATCGAAAAAGTAAGGAGGGAAATTTTTTTTGTTCAAGAAAAACGGAAAGTGGCTTTCCTTCTCAGATAAGGTGCGGTTGTCCAACGAAAGTGTCGAGTGTTTTGGGGCGAAGGAGAGAAGATAAGGGTTCCATGATTTATGAGGAATAGAGAGAAGACTAAAGAACTGAGTTTTTTTGTTTTTGTCGAATATATTTATTGTTTTAAAATCTTAAGCAGTAATATCGTCGTTCGTTTATAGTAGCTATTATCTTTTGAAGGTCAAGCAGATTCCTTGGAAAATGAGTGGTCTTTTGTCTGCTTTGTTGTGTTAGTTTTTATAAAAGATTTGTATTTTTAGAAAGTTTTTATATACTTAGTTTTGATGTGTATTTTATCTTTTTTATTATGAAGATGTTGTATGAGAAGCTCTTGGATGATTATAAATGTGCTATGAAGGAGAAGCAAGAAGTTAAAAAGTCTGCTTTAAATTTTGTTTTAGCGCAGATTAAGAATAAAAAAATTGAACTTCAGAGAGAACCTAATGATGATGAGATTATTGCTGTTCTGAAAAAAGAGGTAAAAGCCCTGAATGAGACGATTTCTTTTCTAGAGAAGGCACAAAAATCTGAAGAGTTGGCTGAAGAACAAGAGAAAAAACATGTTTTGGAATCCTATTTGCCTCAGTTGTTGGATAAGCCAACGACAAAGAAACTTATTGAAGAGGTCCTTGCACAACTTGGAATTTCTGATCTTAAGACAGGAAGAGGACTTTTGATGAAAGAATTGATGGCTAAGCACAAGAGTGAACTTGATGGGACTCTTGTAAATGAGCTTATTAATGAGATGCTTTAGTTTTTCCGTGGATATGATGAGAGTGATTAAATCTCTGATTTGTGCTTTTTTGATGATGATGGTCAGTTTTTGAGCTATTTTTGCTAATGGAAAGACTTGTAGTGGAATAAAACTTAATACGGATGTGCCTTTTGTGGGGAATTGTATTGAAACTACCAAGGGAGGAGATAAGACGAATCAGATTAACGCTTTCCCAAAGTTGATGTGAGCGATGATGAAACTTTTGATGACGGTGATCCTTGTGATGTCGCTCTTGATGATCGTTGCGGCGGGAGTTATGATGACGACAGCGTGAGCTAAATCTGGAAACTATACTAAAGGAATGGATATTATTCAAAAAGTTGCTGTTGGAATGGCACTTCTTGGCGCTTCTGGTGTGATCCTTAAGTTGATAAATCCGAACTTTTTTGGCTAGGAGAGCTTGAAAACGAGGCGAAACTTTGTAGATTGGATCAGTTTTTATCTTTTTTATTGGAGTAGAATGAGTGTGCAGATTAGAATTGATGGAGGGTTTCAGATAGAAAAATCTTTGTTTTTTGGATATGCTTATGCGCATAACGGTCTCATAAACTTGGCTTCTGAAATGGGGGCAGATATGAGGTATAATGAGGGAGAAATCTGTATTGTAGATTATCCAGGAGAGTATGATATTAGAGGCCGGACGATTAAGGCTTTCGTCGGGCAAAACGCTAAGCTTAATTATTTAATCCAAGGAAATGGGAAAAAATTCTGAATTATTCAGTCTTCAGATGTCCTTGAACTCGAGGAAGTTGATGGAATGGATACGTGGCTTTACCTTGGAGAATCTATTGAAAAGAAACTTGATCAGCTAGAGCTAGAAGGGGAAAGAATTAATCTTATGGAGTTTAGTGAAGAGAACTAGTCTTCGGAGGAAAGTTGGAGGTTTTTTGTGCTTTGAAGTTATTGATTGCGTCTTGAAAGAGTCTTCCTTTTTCTTCGAAATTTTTTCGGATGCTATAGCTTGGTGAAGCAGTAGAGAGGAGGCAGATTTGTCCTGGTTTGGTATATTGAAAAGCAAAATCTACTGCGGCTTGCATCTGGTCAGTATGTAAGATTTTCCCTTTGAAATTTGGGATGAGTTTTGCCATTTTTTCTCCAGAGGGTGGGAAAAAAACTAGGTTTTGGATTCAGTATTCTTGTACTTTTTGCATCAAAAGCTTAAAATCATAGCCTCTGTCGGTTCCTCCGAGAAAAAGGGTTCCGACTTTTTTTCAAAATGTTTTCAGTGCTTCTAGGGTGCTTTCTGGGGTGGTGGAAATTGCGTCGTCATAAAAGCTAATTCCTTGAACCTCGCCTACGAACTGTAATCTATGTGGTAGTCCTGTAAATGATTTTATGGTATCGTGGATTATATTTATAGGGACTCCGATTTTGAGACAAACTGCGATGGCAGCTGAAATATTCTGGATATTGTGGTTTCCCAAAAGTAATTTATCAGTAGTAGGGAAAAGTTCTTGTGTATTATGTAGGAAGTATCCGTGATCTCGTGAAGTTTTCCCTCAGATTCCATAGGTTTCGATGTTTGTGTAGCTTTTTGTAAGCTCATATTCTTCTGTGGTTTTTTGCAAAACAATATTAAAATCTGATCCTTTGAGAATATTCAGTTTTGCCTGTGCATATTTCTCAAATCCTCCATGCCGATCCATATGTTCTGGGAAGATATTTCCAAGTACTGAGATATAGTTTTTCTTTTCTAAACGTTCCAACATATAGCTTGAAAGCTCGCAAACTACAAAATCCAATTCTTCATCAAAATTAATTCCCTCTAAAACGGGATTTCCGATATTTCCAACTAACTTGACTTTGTATCCGGCATTTTTGAGGATTGAGAAAATAAGTGAAGTCATGGTAGATTTTCATTTACTTGCAGTGACTGTGATAACTTTCCCTTGGTACGTATTGAAAAAAAATTGCATCTGAGTCAGAATTTTTTCTTTGTAAGACAAGAGTTCGGAACTATACGGCACTCCAGCAGACTTGAAAATTACGTCAAACTGGTCAAGATGGTCTAAATAGTGTTCTCAGGTCTCATTTGAAATGCCGAGCTCTTGTAAAGCAGGTTGATCTTTCATATCTAGGACAGAAAGTTTGTTGAATGCGAAATTATTGCTGAGCAGGAAGTTGAGTGTTGACTTTCCCTCCAGTCAGAAGCCGAGAATGGCGATATTTTTGCCTTCAAATTGCTTGGTGTCCATCATAATATAGGAAAGAGGCTAAAGTTGAGAAACTTTGTGGTCGGCTATTTTTTCTTGCTTGTGGTTTTTTTCTTGGCTGGAGCTTTTTTGGGTGCGGATTTTGTAGAGTCTTTCTTTACTCCGATGAATTCCAAACAATCGTCTAACGTCAAATCACTCGCATCTTTTCAGCCTTTTGGAATTTTATAATTTTTCTTGGCATATTTGATATAAGGACCATAAGGACCGTTCAAAACCTGAATTTTCTCCTTTTCGTAATCGAATTCATTGATGTATTTATTCTTTTCAGCTTCCATTTTTTCCTGAATCATCGGAATAGCCTCTTCTAGTGTGATAGAAAAAGGATCTAACCCAGAATCTTTTTTGATCGATACAAAAAGGCTTTTGTATTTTATATAAGGACCGAAACGTCCTGTAGATGCGGAAACTTCTTCTCCTTCTCGTTTTCCCAAGCTTCTTGGTAGAGCAAAAGCCTGTAGCGCTTCTTCAAGGGTAATCGTTTCAATCGTTTTCCCCGTCGGGATCGAAGCAAATTTTTTATCAGGATCGTCTTGGTCTCCAATCTGAATCATCGGTCCATATCTTCCCATTCTCGCGATAATTTGTTTTCCATTGCTTGGGTGCTGACCGAGGGCTCTTTCAGTATTTACTCTGTCTTTCCCTGTGGTTTCAACGACATGCTCGTGAAAAGGGCCATAAAACTTTTCCATCATTTGTGTCCATTTTAGCTTTCATTCTGCGATTTCGTCAAACTCTTGTTCCACATTTGCGGTGAAACTATAGTCCATAATATCAGCAAAATTCTGATTCAAAAAGTCAGTTACGATCATACCAATATCAGTCGGAAACATTTTTTGTTTTTCGGCTCAGGTTATTTGATCTCTTGTTTCTCTTTTGATTTGTCCTTCGGTATAGGAGAGCTCTACATAGCTTCTCTTGGTCCCTTGACGGTCTTCTTTGACAACGTAACCTCTCTTGAGAATAGTTGAAATTGTTGGAGCATAGGTTGATGGTCTTCAGATGCCTTGTTCTTCTAGCTTTTTAACGAGACTTGCTTCGGTATATCTTGGTGGATGTGGTTTAAACTTTTCTGTTGCGAGGATTCCTTTTTCTTGAAGCATTTCTCCTTTGCTGAGCTTAGGGAGCATTCCTTTTGTTTCTTCATCATCCTCTTCATTATCTGTGGATTCCATATATACTTTTAGAAATCAGTCAAACTTGAGAACTTCTCCGCTCGCTACAAAATGAAACTTATCAGTTGTAGAAATCTGAATTGTTGCCTTGGTTTTTTCAAGCTCAGCGGGAGCCATCTGGGAAGCGATCGTTCTTTTCCAAATCAGCTGATAGAGCTTCTTTTCGCTCGGATCTGCCCCTGCAATGTGGTTTTCCATATGTGTAGGTCTGATACATTCATGGGCTTCCTGTGCTCCTTTTGCCTTGGTCGCATAATGCGTTGGTTTGGAGTAGTTTTCTCCATATTCGCTGATGATCTGGGCTTTTGCTGCCTGTATCGCAAAATCAGAGAGATTCACCGCGTCGGTTCTCATATAGGTAATATGTCCCGCTTCATAGAGTTTCTGAGCAACCTGCATTGTCCTTGCAACTGAAAATCCAAGTTTCCTACTTGCCTCCTGCTGGAGTGTTGAGGTAGTAAAAGGAGCTGAAGGGGATTTTTTTCAAGGTTTTACCTCGATATCTTTGATTTCGTAGTTGGCACCTTGTAAAAGTTCGAGAAATTTCATCGTTTCAGCTTCAGATTTCAACTGTTTGTTGAGTTCTGCAGTAAAGGTTTTCTGTTCTTGGCTTAGAAACGTTCCTACGACCTTGAAAAAAGAATTAGCTTCAAAAGCCTGAATTTCTCTTTCTCTCTCAACGATCAATTTTACTGCTACGGACTGCACTCTTCATGCAGAGAGTCAGGTTTTGATTTTTCTCCAAAGAATCGGAGAAAGTTCAAATCCCACTAGTCTATCCAAAACTCTTCTGGCTTGCTGTGCATCTACTAGGCTCATGTCAATAGTTCTCGGGTTCTTGACAGCGTTTTCTATTGCTGTTTTTGTGATTTCGTGAAAAACGATTCTTGGCGTCGTTTTTATGTCCAATTTTAGCTGGTTGGCAAGGTGTCGTCCAATCGCTTCTCCTTCACGATCCTCATCGGTTGCGATCCAGGTTTTTTCTGCTGATTCAGAGAGTCTTTTTAGCTCGGAAAGTACCTTCTTTTTGTCCGGAGAGACGACGTATTTGGGAGCAAAGCCATTGGCAATATCGATTCAAAGTTCTTTGGTCGGGAGATCTACGGTATGTCCGTATGAAGCTCTCACTTCATAGTCAGGACCGAGAAACTTTTTTATGGTCTGTGATTTTGCAGGAGACTCAACGATTACGAGGTTTTTTGCCATTTTGGCGTAGGAAGATAAAAGTTTTCGTCTCTTGGTATAGGGAAATCAACGAGAAGTTCAAGGAAAAATTGGAGGCATGAGATTTGCTGGGCTGAGAATTGTTGGGTTTTTATGTCTGTTTTGCCCGGTTTTCTTTTAGGATTACTGTGTAAATCTTTCCTTCTCCATTGAGATTGGTTATAGAAGCCTCAGTTTCCGCATCTAAGAGTAGCGCATCACCTTTTCTAAAGGTTTTATTTTTAAGGTATCGAGTGTTTACGAGATATTCTCATTCAAGTGGGTAAAGGAGTGATTTCCCTTTATGACTTACAATATGTTCAGATTTTTCCTCATCAAAAACATAAACACGGATATGATATGGCATTTCCAAATCATTCAAATCATGTCCAAAAACATGGTCAGCTTTTTGTTCTAATGTTCTTTTTTCTCCTTGTCCTGCACTGCCTTGATAAAGCTTTCTCTTGTCCAATAATGCTGAGGGAAGCTTAACAGATAAATTCATGACGGGATAATCGGTAGGATTTTTGATCGTATGCCAAGTTTTTGGAGGGAAAATGATGATATCTCAAAAATCAGCATGGATTTCTTGTTCAATTCCTTCAGTTTTGAATTTGCCTATCGAGGATCAAGTATAAAAGGTAATCTCTCGGTTTTCTCAGTGATCATGCCATGGCTGTTCATAATTTTGCGGCGTTTCTGCTGTTACTAAGGAAGGAGCATCTAAATCTGAAGCTACTTCAGGAACGATTCCAAGATACTCTCTCGGTTCCAGAATATCTCTCCCTAGAACCTTAGAGGTATTGAGATACATTTCTTTTTTTTGATATGCTGAAGCGATAATTCCTGTTGTTGCTGGAAGGATTTGTTGGCTAAAATTTTCAAAGAAAATCAAATTCAAATTTTTTTTGATATCCTTATACATGTCTTCAGAAAGAAGTTTTTGCTCATAATAGAGTTCTGTAAGAAATTTTGCGACTTGGGCTTTTTGTCTCCTAGAGAAGAAATAAAGTGGCTTATTGAGCGTTTCTCTGTGTGCGAGAGTATGGAGTTCTGTTATGAGTTGGTAAAGATCTTTGAGTTGAGGATTGCTATTCATAACTTCGCTGAGGAGAAGTAAAATTTGTTTTGAGTAGCCTCTAGTATAGTTGATCTACTTTGGAGAATCATCAGGAATGTGAATATTCATAGGGAATGATTAATTAAAATGAGATACTTACACATCTAAAATCCTCTCTTTTACTCTTTCTTTTCCCATGACTTTCATGACAGAAAAGAGGTCTGGAGTCTGCTTCGCTCAGCAGAGCTGAATCCTGAGAAACATTGCTAAATCTCCGACTTTTCCGATAAAATTTCCTTCCTTAAATTCTGCATTATTTCCTGCGAAACCATATTTCTTTCCAATCAGTTTAAGCTGATCAAATCGCTCAGTTACCTCGCCATCTAAGCTGAAGTTTTCCGCATAATCGGCAGCAAAGGCTTTCCAAGTCTCAAGAGGAATCTGTTCTGGGAAGTCAGGTTTTGATTTTTTGATTTCAGTTCGCTTCTCATCGTAGAAAAAGAGGATATTTTTCTCAATATCGCTATAAAGAGTAAACCTCTTCGGGTCTTTTTCCGTGTGCCTTTCAATGTTCAGTGCGGCTTTGGTATAGTCGGCGTGCTTTTCCATCAGCTCGGCAAGCTCCTTGTGATAATCCTTTGCCCAAGCGAGTCCCTGTTCATAGAGTTCTGCAGTGCTGAGCTTGGAAAGGTAGCCGTTATTGATATTCTGGAGCTTCACAAAGTCAAAAAGCGCTCCTGATACATTCATTTTCTCAAGTGAAAACTGAAAATCCAAAAAAGTCTGATCCTCGTGTGCTCTTTGCCAGTCTTCATAGCTAGAATCTGCGAGCGTCATAATGTATTCCAAAAGGGCTTGTGGAGCATATCCTGCCTCAAAAAAGAATTCTACATTCGCCTCTGGATCCTTTCTCTTGCTCAGTTTTCTTTTCTTTCCTTCGTCAAGCTTACAGATCGGAGCCAAGTGGCAGTATTCAGGTGCTGGTAAGTTAAATGCTCCGAAAAGCTGGAGATGAAGCGGAACAGAAGTCAGCCACTCCTCACCTCTCGTGATGGTCGTCACTCTCATCAAGGTGTCATCCACAATATGGGCAAGATGATAGGTTGGAAGTCCATCTCCCTTGATCAGCACAATATCATTATAGTTGTCAATCATGGAAATCTCGCCTCTGATCAGGTCTTGGAAAACGATCTTCTTGGTCGTATCGCCATGAGAACGGAATCTCAAAACAGGAAAAGTCTGACCTTCTGCATTGAATTTTTCAAGGAGTTCGTCTGGGGTTTTGTTCCTCCATTCGGAATAGTTCCCGTAGATTCCCGGGATTTGCTTGTTTGCGGTCTGCATTTCTCTGATTTCATTGAGTCTTTCTTCGCTCATTCGGCAGGGATAGGCTAGTCCTTGAGCTACCAAATGCTTTGCAAAGACCTCATAAATCGACCTCCTCTGAGATTGCACATAAGGACCGTAGTTTCCAAATTCTTCTGTCAAAGTAAGGAGTCCTTCATCAAACTGAATTCAGAATTTTTTGAGGATTTTGAGTAAAACCTGAGTGGCTCCTGCTACTTCTCTTTTTTGATCGGTATCTTCGATTCTGAGGAAGAAAACGCCGTTATTTTGTCTTGCGTGTTTTCGCCCAATAAATGAGGTATAGAGATGCCCAAAATGCAAATATCAGGTTGGACTTGGTGCGAAGCGGAGCACTTTCCCTTCAGGTCTTGGAGGGTATTTTGCCAAAAGGTCATCTATGCTTTCTTTCACCTGAGGAAAGAGGAGATTTGCGAGTTCTGCTCGAGTTGTCATGGTGTTATGGAATGAAGATATAAAAATCTGTATTTACATACTTTCAGGTGTCGAGATTCCGAGGAGCTCAAGAGCATTTTTCATCACACGCTGAATCGCTTCAATCAAGGCTAAACGAGCCGTGCTCAAAGCAATATTGCTCTCATCTCGGATTTTTGCTTCGTGATAGTAGCTTGAAAACTGCTTTGCGAGGCTCAATGCAAATCTGGCAATACCATTGGGTTTATATTCACTGGCTGATTTCTGCACGAGGTCTGGGAAACTCGCAAGCTGAAGGAGCAGATTTTTTTCGCTTTCTAAAGTCAAAAGGCTGAAATCTGGCTCTGAAAGCTGGGAACGATCCACTTTTTTGAAAATAGATGAAATTCTCGCAGACATATACTGCAGGTAAGGACCGGTTTCTCCTTCAAAAGAAAGTGCCGTCTGCTTATCAAAAGTGATCCCTTTTTCTGAGTCCTGAAGGAGCATTCCGAATTTCATCGCAGCAAAAGCTACATCGTGAGCAATTTCAGCTTTTTTTTCTGCTGGTAAATCACGATCGGAGACTAGCTCTTCCGCTTTTGCAAGCAGTTCATCACGAAAATCCTCATATAGTACGACATTTCCAGCACGAGACGACATTTTCCCATCAACCAAATCCACCAAACCATAGGATACATGTTTCAATTTATCATGATCAAATCCAATGAGTTCCAAAGTTTTGAAGAGCTGCTGGAAATGATGCTCCTGCTCAAGTCAAACCACATACAGCGACTGATCATAATCAGGAAAATCAGCTTTTTTCTGGTAGGCAAGCGCAATATCTTTGGTAGAATAAAGCGAAGCTCCCGTTGATTTGAGAAGAAGAAAGACCCCAAGCCCAAATTCTTCCAAATCCATCACCGTTGCTCCCTGTGATTTCTTTGCAATGCCTTTCGCCAAAAGCTCCTCAACAATGCGGATTCCTGGCTGTTCAACATCACTTTCGTAGTATCGTTTGTCCATCTCTGCACTTCCAAGCTCAGCAAAAATATGCTGCATATCTTGTAAACAAAGCGCTCTTGTTTCCTTCCAAAGCGCAACTAATTCTGAATCTCAATCCTCAAGTGCCTTTTGGAGAGTTTCAATCTGAGGCTTGTAAAGATCAGGATTCTCATCTACTTTTCTCGTTGCCAAAGTATAGATCTGACCGACCCATTTCGTGAAATTATGCTCTGGGAAAGGCTGCTGATCAAAGTTTTTGTAATACCAAATCCATTTCGCTACATGCGCCCCAATATCGCCTGGATAGCAGGTTTTGATGACCTTATTTCCAGCGAATTTTAAAACTCTAGCAATACTCTCACTTAGAAGAAAATTTCTCACATGCCCGATATGAACGGATTTATGGGTATTTGGAGCCCAACCTTCAAGAAGGATTGTTTTCCCAGTCTTTTTTCCTGCTCCGAAATCAGCTTTTTCTTTCTTGATCTGTTGAAGAACTTCTGAGGCGAGAACCTGAGTATTAAAACTCGCATTTACATAAGGTCCTACCGCATAAAACTCAGAAAAAAGAGAAGGAGTCTGATCTTTCTCCTGAAGAAAGGCAAACACTTCACTCGCAATCACATTTGGAGCTTTCCCCAGCGACTTTGCAAACTGAAAGCATGGGAAAGCTAAGTCCCCTTTGACATTATCAGGAGCCATTTGAATAAGAGGCAAGAGTTCCTCCTCTGAAACCTGAAAAAATGGAGAGAGGAGTTCGGCAAATTTATTTTTGTAGGAAAGGAGCATCAATCAAAAAGCTAACATAAAACGCTATGAAGTATAGTAATTCACAAGCAGATTGCAAAGTTTTTTGTTTGATTTTTTTGCTGGTATTTGCTAAAATTAAGAGAACTCTTGATTTCTGGGACTGATTTTTTATTATCAGCATCGGCTTTTGTTTTTTATTGGTGATGGAATTTTTTGTGGCAGATACGAGATGAAAGCCTTTATTGTTAAAGCTTAATCCTTGCTCCCTTGTGTCTGGGAAAGTCCATAGTATGCGAAATTATTAGAAGGGGAGAAATGGCTTTTACATCCTAGGATTGTTCTATATTCTCTATGTGTATATGCGTTATCAAATCTTAAATCAAGATGCAGATTTATCTTTAATCCAAAGACTCCTAAAAGTAAGAAATGTCTCAGATGCTCCTCAAGATTTCCTCAATCCAAGTATTGCAAATTATCGGTTAGATCCTTTTTTGCTCAATGATATGGAAAAATGAGTCGATAGAATTATCGATGCGATGAAGCGTAAGGAAAAAATTATGATTTTTGGAGATTATGATGTAGATGGGATTACTTCGAGTTTTTCGGTTTATAAATTTATTAGTTATTTTTTGGGATATAAAAATATTAGTATTAGATATCCCAACAGAGTTGAGGATGGATATGGGCTCAAAAATAAGCATTTGGATGCGATGAAACATGAAGGAGTGCAGCTGATTATCACGGTTGATAATGGAATTGCGTCGGTGGAAGAGGCAAAGTACGCTAAAGAGCTGTGAATAGATATGGTGGTTACGGATCATCATCATGCTCTTGAGACGCTTCCAGACGTTTGTGCATTGATCAATCCACAGGTCTCTCCTCTTTATCCTTTTAAGTGATTGGCTGGAGTTGGGGTGGCTTTTAAGCTGATTAATGCTCTTCTCTCAAAATCTACTTTTTCTAAAGAGAAAAAAAATCAGATTTTTAACTATTTTTTGCCGATTGTGGCTATTGGGACGGTGGCTGATGTAGTTCCTTTGGTCCAGGAGAATAGGGTTATTGTCAAAAGAGGCTTAGAACTTATGAATTATCATCCTGATCTTTTGCCCAAGTGATTGCAAGGTTTCCTTAATTTTCTGAATCTTAAGGGGAAAATTGATACGTTTCATATTGGGTTTGTGATAGGTCCTAGGATTAATGCGGGAGGAAGAATTGAAAGTCCCTATGATAGTCTTAGGATTTTCCTCTCGGAGTGAGAGCATCAATTACCGTATCTAGAAAGGATTGAATCTATCAATACTGAGAGAAGGAGAATGCAGGATCAGGCTTTTAGAGTGGCAGAAAAACAGGTCAATCCTGATCAGAATTTTCTTTTTGTTTGTGATGAGTCGTTTCATGAGGGGATTGTAGGAATTGTTTCTGGGAGAATTACGGAGAAATACTACAAGCCTTCTGCTGTTTTTAAGCTTGATTTGGAGAAAAAACAGGCTGTTGCTTCCCTTAGAGGACCTGATTATTTCAATGTGATTGAGATGATTATTCAGGCTTCGCCCTATTTGAAAAGATTCTGAGGACATAAGGGGGCATGAGGATTGACTGTTGATCTGGAACATCTGGATACGGTGCTTGGTATTTTCCAAAACTATTGTCAATCTTGTATTACTTCAGAACAACTGGAAAAGGTTATTCAGGTGGATACGTGTCTTCTCTCTCATGAATGGAATACAGAAGAACTTTCAGAGATTGAGCAGCTTGCTCCTTTTGGTGAGGGGAATCAAGAACCTAATTTTCTACTAGAAGGTATTAAGGTTGAAAAGGTAGAGAAGGTTTGAAAAAATGGTGGGTCGCATCTTAAGATTTATGGAAAATTCGGTGAACAACAGATTTCTAGCTTGTTTTCTAGTAAAGGAGTAGAGATTGATAGTATATGAAGTCAGGTTTCCATTGTTGGTGCAGTGAAGAGAGATTCCTATAATTGAGGGTTTTATGTCTATGGTAATAGTCTGATTTAGTGCTATTTCTTGTGATCTATAAAAAAAGAAGGGGCAGAACTCCTTCTTTTTTCAGTTTTATTTTTTTAGTCGTTATAGCCCTGCTCTTCGAGTGTCATTCCGATAATTTCTTCATTGTTATCTACTGGAATGTTTTGCACGGCTTCACGATTGATATATACATACATGAGCATGAGCATTGGCACTCTACCAATAATTTTGGTGATGTATTCTCCAAGTGCTTCTCTAATGAACTTGAGATTATCCTTGATATCCATTCTCTTTTTGCAATTATCGTTGTATTTTGCTCTTGCGAACTCTACAATCTGGGTGTGAATTTTTTTTACCTCTGAAGAATAGACGAATCCTCTCGATTCAATCTGGATATTCCCAACAAGTTCTTTGGTTTTTGTATCTATCTTGAAAATCAGACCGACGATTCCATTTTCTGCCATAATAGATCTGGCTTTCATTACATATTCTCCAGAAAGGTGTCCTTGTCCTTTCCCATCAATCATCACGGTATCAAGCTTAATCCTCTTTTCTGAAACAAAAGCTACTTCGTCGTAGAGTTCTACGATTTGTCCATTATCAGGAAGAAGTACCTTATCTTCAGGGATCCCCATCATCATAGCAACTTTTTTGTTTGCGTGTCTCATATAGGGTTCTCCGTGGATCGGGCAAAAATATTCAGGATTCAAGAGAGAAAACATCATCTTCAAATCCTCTTGGTATCCATGTCCTGAAGTATGAGTATCTAAACCAGGTTCATCAATGACTTCTACGCCTAGACGAACAAGGTCGTTGATCATTCAGATTACTGCTTTTTCATTTCCAGGAATGGTGTGAGAAGAGAGCAAAACTGCATCTCCTGGTCTGAGCATAAAATCTTTCACTTCTCCTTTTGCCATTCTTACTAAAGCTGAGTTTTCTTCTCCTTGAGAACCGGTGCAAAGCACAAGTATTTTTTCATCAGGCATAGACTCTGCTTCTGATGAGAGCTGGCGAATCATCCCCTTAGGAACATTGATATATCCGAGTTCTTGACAGAGCTGAACATTAAGCACCATGGATCTTCAGGCGAGGAAGATTACTTTATCGTATTTTACTGCACTTTGGATGATCTGGATGATTCTTCCTACGTTAGAAGCGAAGGTAGAGACGATCATTCTTTTCTTTTTGTAGGCGTTAAGGATTTTATCGATATTTTCTCCAATTACCTTTTCTGAAACGGAATGCCCTGGTTTATTTGCATTGGTAGATTCTCAGAGGTAAAGTCTGACTCCTTCTTGACCGATTCTGGAAATTTTTCCGAGGTCGGCAGGCTTATCTATCGCTGGAGTGAAATCAATTTTAAAATCTCCAGAGAATACAATTAATCCTTTTGGAGTGTGAAGGGAAAGTCCCATAGATTCTGGTATTGAGTGATTGACTCTAAAAAATTCTAAGGTAAAGGCTCCAAGTTTGAAAATATCCATATCAGGATCAACGAGCTTGAATTTCAGATTTTTTGCATCTTTTTCGTCCAAACTCCTCTTGATCATACCGATTGTTAGAGGAGATGTGTAAATTGTTGGATACCCTAGGCTTTCAATGATGTTTTTTACTGCTCCAATATGATCCAAGTGTCCGTGTGTGATTACGATTCCTTTGATATTTTTCTTTTTGGCTACCAGATAGCTAACATCAGGAATAATGTAGTCTACACCTGGCATTGTGTCATCGGCAAACTCCATCCCTGCATCGATTACCAAAATATCATTCCCGTATTCTACGACATTCATATTTGATCCGATCTGTTCTAGTCCTCAAAGTCCAAAAACTTTGACGGGTTGTTCCCCTTTTTTGATCAACTTCTTTGGATCATCAATTTTTTTGCTTACAGGCTTGTTTCTATGTCTGAGAAAGGCCTCTGAAGAAAGGGGTTGTTGATTTGAAGATCTGCGAGGTCTGGATGAACGAGAAGTTGAACCAGATTTTTTGTTGTTTTTCTCTCACAAATTGATAGAAATGTTTGATTGCATTGTAGTTTCCATTTTTTGAATTTTTAATTTAAAAGTAAATAAGATGTTAAATGAGTTTTTGACTCAACTAAGGGCTTCGTGTGAGGCGAGACGTGTCCCACTGATTTCTCGTGAAAGCGAACTTCATATCCGTAATCTCCTCCAAAAACATCAGCCAAAAACCTGTCTGGAAATTGGGGCAGCTGAGGGATATAGTAGTATCGTGATTGCAAGCACGATTGCAGAATGGTGAGGTCAGCTTACTTCTTTTGAAGTGGCGTATCCTGCCTATTTGGAAGCACAGAGAAATATTCATCAGGCAAAATGCTGGAATACGACTCTGTATCCATTTGATATTACGAAATCTGAAACAACAGCAAGCGTATTGCCCGTGCACTGTGATTTTGTATTCATTGATGCTCAGAAAAGTCAGTATGGAACCTATTTAGAGAAAATACAAGAAAATCTTAGCTCGGAAAATATCATACTCTTGGACGATGTCGTCAAGTATCAAACAAAACTGACTTGATTATATGAATTCCTAGAAAAAAATCAAATCAATTATCAGATTTTGGAGAGTGAGCCAGGAGATGGGATGATGCTGATTGAAACCAAATAGCTTTTAGTTTGTGAGGAAAAAAATGAAAAAATTTGTGATTGGAGTATTTTTGCTGTGTTGTATAGTATTTTCTGGATGTGGTGCAAAGTCTCAGAATGAAGCTGTTGATGAGAAGCCGGAACTTGCTCCTATTTGTCCAGAAGGATTTTATTGGGTTGATTCTATCAAATCTTGCACGCTTATTTTGGATGAATAATGTAGGGCTGTTTTTTATTATTTGGCAATTGATTTTTTCTAGCAAGGTGGGTTTTGGGTTATAGATTGGACTTTTGGTGAGGAAGGAAGCAAAGTAAGAGTTGCTTTTTTGGAAAAGATTCTTATAGTTCCTTCGTTTTTTAGTTGTTTTGTATTACGGTTGATGAAAATGTTTTTGAGACGCTTAGTTTTTCTGATTTTGAGTTTTGTTTTTTTCGGTGGAATATGAAGTTTTCTTACTTTTGCTGCGGTAAGTGTTCCTAGTCAGACTTTTGATCTGTGAACGAATGTGGATGGAGTTTGGGATCAGGGAACTCAAATCTTGACTGTTCAGCCTCGCTGAGCAGGGACAGGACAAATTGTGGCTGCTAAATGGAATACCATGGTGAATACGCTTAGTCTGAAAACAGAGGAGATTACCAAGGTCGAGTTTAAGCAAGACGTTTGGTTTCCAAATGTAGCAAATAGCTTATTCCATAGCTTTAAAAGTCAGATTATTTTCCCATCAAATCAGTATACGAGCAATGTTTTGTCAATGGCAAGTATGTTTTTTGGAGCTGTAAAATTTAACTCTGATATTTCAAACTGGGATGTAAGTAACGTAACCAATATGGGTTGAATGTTTAATAGGGCAGAAAGCTTTAATATTGATATTTCTCATTGGAATACGAGTAAGGTAAATCAAATGGGGACAATGTTTTATTGAGCAAAAAACTTTAATCAACCAATAGGGAGCTGGGATACGAGTAAGGTAAAAGATATGAGTCAGATGTTTGGAAATGCAAAGACTTTTAATCAGAATCTTTCTAGTTGGGATGTTTCAAAAGTTGAGAATATGCGAGGAATGTTCAACTGAGCAGAACAATTTGATGGAGATATTTCTACTTGGAATACCAGTGAAGTAACCAATATGGCTGGTATGTTTGGGAATGCAAAAAACTTCAATCAACCAATAGGAAACTGGAATACGAGTAAAGTTACTACTATGGCCTCAATGTTTTATTATGCTCATAAATTCAATCAACCGATAGGGAACTGGAATACGAGTAATGTAACTAATATGCAGTCGACCTTTCATTGAGCGACAGTTTTTAACCAACCGGTAGGGAACTGGAATACGAGTAAAGTAACAGATATGTCCTTTATGTTTCATCTTGCAAGGGATTTTAATCAACCAATAGGAAACTGGGATACGAGTAAGGTTACTACAATGAATTCAATGTTTCGCCAAGCCGTAAATTTCAATCAAGCAATAGGAAATTGGAATACAAGTAATGTGACTAATATGCTTATGATGTTTCATTGAGCTCTAAAGTTTGATCAGCCAATAGGAAATTGGAATACCAGCAAGGTAACTACCATGCAGGCTATGTTTCAATGAGCACCAAATTTTAATCAATCAATAGGAAATTGGAATACGAGTAATGTAACTCGTATGGATTATATGTTTGCCTGAGCTACTAAATTCGATCAACCGATAGGAAATTGGGATACGAGTAAGGTTACTACTATGTCCTCAATGTTTGGTAATGCAGAAAATTTCAACCAAGCAATAGGCAACTGGGATACGAGTAATGTGACTAATATGGGTTGAATGTTTGCAGGTGCTATAAAATTTAATGCTGATATTTCCAGTTGGGATACAAGTAAGGTTACTAGTATGTGGCTTATGTTTAATAGAGCTTCAAGTTTTACTCAGGATATTTCAAATTGGGATTTCTCTCAAATTAATCATGGTCAATTTTGAGGTATCGTTATTAAAGATGATGCATTAAAAGTAAAAGGTATTTATCGATATCCGAGTGAAAATTATAAAAAGCTTTTGGAGGCTATAGATGCCAAACATCAAGCAGGGATTTTGGACTTTGCAAAGCTTAGACATATTGGAGTTCAGTCTACGTATTGTACCTTTGCTGATTTGAGAGATAGACTGATCTCTGAAGGTTTGAATATTTGGTGACAAGATAAATTTGACTGTAAGCCGAAGTTCACTTTTACTACTCCTACACTACAGAGTAGCTGAACGATCACAGATACTAGGATTACTTTCAAGAGTGAGTTTCCTTTGATACAAACTGATCTAGATAATGGAGCACTTTCGGTAGATCCTATAGGGACAACCGTTCAATACTCGAACTTTGCCTGTAGCTTAGAACCCTTAGATGCTACCAAGGTAAACTGTAGTGTTAAGATTACTTCTACACAAGAACAAA